>ENA-OZZE01000007-OZZE01000007.1-human-gut-metagenome-genome-assembly--contig:-NODE-7-length-62315-cov-25.990443_pt1 | contig 62315 bp, 96 predicted proteins | sample MGYA00243643_ERZ654143 | MGnify/ENA primary metagenome ERZ654143 (study PRJEB26926, sample SAMN06165200) | human gut metagenome | biome: ENVO:00009003; feature: ENVO:2100002; material: ENVO:00002003...
CATACGAGATAGGCTCCGGTCTCGTGGGCTCGGAGATGTGTATAAGAGACAGATAAAATACGTAATAATTTAACAGATAAATTAAAGTCTTCTATCTTTGTATCTAAAATACCTTTGAGTTGTTTTTGTTCTTCTGTAATATTCCAATATTCTTCAGATTTTAATCCATTAATAACATCATGATCGATAAGCCACTGTCTCATCATACCATATGTCTTCTGATATTCTTGAGGAACAACTGGTCTAAAGAAGTTGATAGAAAGCATAACTTCCATACTACCATTCTATGTATTCCATCTAATTTCTCTACCTCCGTTAAGCAAATGATAATCGCCATCTTCGTAAGATCTAACACTATTATCATCAAAGCCTGTAAAGCCAAATATAGATTGCTGGACAGCAGAACCTCCTTTGGTCTGTATATCTATTACATCTTTACTAACTGCAGAGAATACGCTTTGTTCAAATACCTTTCTAGACATAAGTGATGCTACAACACCGCCATTATGAATAATCTCTTCAGCAGATACACCAAGTCCATTGTTCTTAACTATAGTTTCTACAAGGTTTCTTACCTATCTCTAGTTTATATGAGTAAATCTACCTTCATCATTCTAAGAATAGAATCTATCCTATACTTTGTTAATACCAAGCATAGTCATAGCATTAATACAAGCCATAAGATCGGCTTTTATTTCTCTACCATATCTAGAAGGTTTACTCTAACCTTGCCAGTCAGCTTTATTTAAACCGTATTTAAGATTATCGAACAAGTTAGAGAACGCAAGTTTAAACATCTGTGTACCAATAGATCTTTCAGTAGCCTCATGAGCATCAGTATTAAGCTGCATACGAATTCCGTTAAGATCCTATACTTGTACAGAAAGCTTGTTTTCTTCAGTCGTATTAGCTTTAACCTCTCCTGTAGATCTATCAATATATTGATCAGACTCATTATTGATAGCATCATCCATAGTTGTTATATCTCCATCTATAATCTTCACATCTTTATTATATGGAGAATATCTATTCTGGTTATCACCAACCTTAACAGCTGATTCAAATGCTATCATATCAATCTCATTTCCCTCTTTGTTCATACGATCATAAAGCTATCTACCAGACGTACTCTATGTAGCATACTTAAACATAGGGAAAATAGCCATCTTATTATACACAGGAAGATTCTGGAATATACCAGGACCAAGTTCTGTAGGACTGTTGCTGAAGTAAGTCATCTTGAGAGGGAATAACTGAAGTTTGCTAACTTTTCTAGCCTTCTCTGGATCATTCATCCATGAACCATCAGTTTCAATGATCTTATAAGCCTCCTCGTCAGAATATCCAGACTCATCTGGCTCTGTAGTCCAGTTACCAAGGTTCATACGGATCTTTCTGTACAATGCCGGTCTAATACAAACCTGTGCATCTGATACAGTAATCTCTTCGTATGGGGACATCTATTGTTTAGATCGAATATCAACAGCTTCTTTTACGCTATTTGGAGCCTTATCAAGAATAGATTTATAATAATTGTCTTTAAGATACATCTTAGTAATCTATCCTTCTCTTGTAAGCTTTTCACCTAACTCTTTAGACTCTTTCTCAACAATCTTGTCAAACCATTCTGGATTAGATCTAATTTCATCTGCAAGTATTTGTCTTCCAAACTGAGTCTAAACGTCATTTATAAACTTAGATCTAGCTACAATATCGTTTATATTAAGAACTGTATATTTACTTCCTCTAAGCTCTTCTTTACCACTTATTGGATCTTTAAATTCTTGTATCTCTCTATTAGAATATTCTGTTCTAAGATTCTATCCTGGAGAAAGTATAGCTCCCAAACGTTTAATCTTATCAGCGTCCTTAGCGGTCAATCTTCTTACTTCATAAGTACTGCCGTCAACAGTAAACTTATCAAGAACCTTTCTATTGTATTGCCATTTATAATAAGCAGGATCTCCAGTAAATACTTTTTCAAGTTCTATAGTAGATATCATCTCGTTTGCTACATTATTCGCTATTGCAGATAATGTACAGTCAGCAACATTACCAGCTTCATCTTCGTAGTAGTCGGATAATACTCTTCCACTCTTTCCGAATCTGTTATGATAGTAGTCAAGTATCTGTACAGGTATCGCTCTAGGGAGGTATGTTTTGCCATCAAAATAAACAACTTTTGTAGAACCGTCATCAGATATAGTCTGGAACTCATCACTAACTCTAGATATAAGCATATGGTTTATGCCATCTTTGAGCATAGATGGATCTGATTTAACCTAATCGCTAAGATCGTTTATATATCTTCTTATAAGTTCAAATCCATCAAGTTCGTTATCACTTTCCCTTATAGTACCAAGACCACCATTCTTAACAGGATTCTTTTCTATAGCCTACTGTTTGTTATAAAGGAATTCAAGATATTGGTTAAGATTCATCTCTTTACCATTGTCATCCTTTATCTTTATAGCGTCATAGAAATATCTGAACATTCCGCCGTTTCCGGCCATATTCATTCTACCATCTTTAATCTTTCCATGGAAGTTATCTCTTGCCTTTCCTGGATTATTTACAAAGTATGCTATATTCTTTCTATCGTAGTATTGTTTAAGCGATTCAAGCTCATCGTTGAAATATCCAACAAATCTATTAAGAGTACCTTCGGAGAATCTTAAAGCATTCCATTTACCAGCTTCATCTGTATGGTTATACGTAATAAGGTCGTGCACACATAAGCCATCAGACAATATCTTTCCTTCAGCATCCTTTGTAAGAGGATCATAAGATATAGAGTACCATGTCTTTTTATCAGCCATTGTAGGAAATACAAGCATGTTATTATGCTTCATAACCATCTTTGAAATATAGTCTGCAAGAGGTGTTATTCCAAAGTAATCATCTCCAGTATTCTCTCTAGTATCTTTTATTCCAACAAATGCATTAAGCTTAAACTTATTAGTGTTATCTCCAGGTCTATCTCCAAGCTGATCGTTTCTAGCTATATTAAGAATAGAACTATGTTTAGCATATGGTGATAACATCATCTATTCAACAACGCCATCTTTATTATCATTTATATGACGAAGTTTATCAGAAGCTTCATTATTCTCGCTTATAGGATATAATGTAGCTCCATCTGGACCTTTAATACTTACATCAGTAGAAGACGGGTTGGTCTGCGCGTAAACCTCAGCCATCTTTGATATAGGTGTTTTTAAACCATATCCAACAAACAGTTGATCAACTGTAACAACATCCTTATTTCTCTTTGATTGTTTGGTCTCAAGATAAGGTTTTCCCTTATACTTATCAAGCAAATCAATAAAGTACGACAAAGAACCAGTCTGCTTATTAGTCTTCCATTTGTAGTTATTTTTTGAGCCATTTTTCTTCTACATAGATCCACCTAGCATCATTTGTAAAGCCTAAAGCTATGCTAGCATAGGATTTTTGCCATTAGACTCATCCTTTACCTAGTATGTATAAGCATCAAGTGTTTCTCTATCAAATGGTATGCCCATATAGTTAAGGATTTTAACAACCTGTGTAGCAGTCTCATCGTAAGCAGAAGATAAATCTTGAATAGTAGGTTCATTAAGAACTTTAGAAAGATCTATTGCATCCTGGCGCATCTTTACAAGTGTGTCTACATATTCTGGATTTATAATAGTCTAGCCATCTTTGGAAATAATTACATTAGAAGAAGCAAATTCCTAACTCCATAAACGTGGCTAATTTCTCTTTGCCTTGAGAGTGTTATCATTTCTTATCTCCCAAGTACGCTTCTCATCGGTAGGTATTTCTACTACAGATGAAACCATGTCTTCTGGCAGATCCATAATGCCCATAGATTTCTCTACTGGGTCATTAAGCCAAATCTATGCTACTTGATTATAAGAGCTCTTTACTGTAGCAAGTATCTAGTTCTCAAGTTCTATATCTCCTTCTATTTCTTCAAGCTTATCATTAAGAGCGACAAATAAAGCCATCTTTCTATCAGCAAGCTGTTTAACCTTACCTCTAATTGAATTAGCTGCAAATACACATGTATTTGGATCTATGTTATCATAAGATTCGCACATCCACAAATTCTTTAATATAGAACTCCATGCTTCGCTATAGCTCCAGTACAAAGGAACATCGCTAATAATGTCATTAAACTATGTCTAGTACTCACGCTCTCCTGTTTCTGGATCAAGAACAAACTTACCTTTTTCTATAAGACTTAAGAAAAGCTTAGCTCTAAATGCTACGTTATCTTTTTTACTTATAGACAACTACATTACATCCCAAGTATTATCGGCTCTATCACCAATATCTCTAGACTGATCGTCGTCGTTTATAGAATCTTTATTTGTAAGATCATTTGTTTCATCCATCTATGAGAATTTCTTTACATTAGCTTTTATTCCGTACTAAGCAAACACATTGGCTACAATACCTTCAAAAGACTTAGGATTATTACAAATGTCGTTTATTATAGATTGCTTTAATGGATCTGATTCAAACTCATTATTATTCTTTAAATCTTCAATAAGATCATTGAATTTAGATACTTTTTTACTATTAATATCATTTGGAGTTTTAAAACCGTAATCGCTTAACAACTTCTGTGCTAAAGCTACACCACACTAGTAGAATGTATGATAATCCTTTATTCCTTCAAGCTTATCAAGAGTAGATTGGTCTACAGTAGGAACATAATAATCAGCTGAAGCCACACCGTTTGGATATCTATTCTCAAATTCTTTTATGGAGTCTTTGTCCATATGTACATCGAAGTATTGTCCATTATTAATAGCTTTAAATACATTGCGTACAATATCTTTCTTTCTTGATACCTTTACAAAATCAAGTATATTGTTATACAATCTCTTGATTGTGTTAATAATTCCTTTTCCGTTTCTCATTTCTGCATATCTACGGAAATCTTCAGCCATCAACTCTTCAACTTCTCCAAATGTGATATTCTTTAAGTTGTGTGATTTAATGTAAGCATCATATAATCTAAGTCTCTGAGCTTTATTATTTAACAGCAAATTAACGTAGTGCCATGCTTCATGATAATGGATACCATATCCAGCCTCATTTGATAAAGTGATAACACCATTTATCTATCTATCTATATAATCTGCCGCAAGACTTGTTATACCATATACTTTATTATTTTCGCAGCTTTTAAGAACTCCATCAAGAACGACTACTTTAGTCTCGTCTAATCCAAGCTTTTCGCTAAGCCACTTTCTAGCAGCTTTCTCGTCAAATTTTCCTTTTGATTTAAATCTAGAAAATACTCCAGTATATCCATCCTGTCTAACCTTACTATTACGAAGTATAGATAACGGATCCTATGCGTTTATATGAAGCTTTCCATTTACGCCAACATTAAGTATAGGAACGTAGCCCTTACTTGCAATATTCTTCAGCATAGTATCAGATACAAAAGTAAGGTCTTTTGCATTAAACTTCTAACCTTCCTAAGAATTTGCATAGTCTACATATTTCTATACATGCTATGTAATGATACGTTTAACTTCGTCTAATGATTTACCTTCTACATCCTATTTAAGTACATCGATTACAACTATATCATATATACCACGTTTTCTATAGTTGTTTAACACATCTTTTCTAGCATCATCAGATAGAACTAAGAAATCATCTTTAGTAACTTTCTATTTCTACGAATCGCTCTTATATCTACTTTGCATTCTACTTATAGCCTCATTTGTAAACCTTTTTGCGGCTATATTTGCCTCTGCCTAAATTACACTAGAATTCTCCTGTTTCTTACTTTCTTTTTTCACCTTTGCTACAGCTTTCTTCTTTGTTGAAGCTTGTACTCCGTCAGAATATATAAATGGGGCGTAGAAATGCTGTGGAGCTAAGTCTGTAAGAAGTTTTCCATTATTTATCATCCATGCAGCAAGTGATACCTTTTTAGGATTAAGCTAACCATTCTTGTTTGTAGAGAACAGCTCATCTCTCTTAAATTCTAGCTGATTAAGACCAAAGAATTTATATGATTTAGCTTTTGGATTATCCTCAAAATACTATCTTAAAAACGCAGATAATTTAGGCATAGATTTATTAAAATGTTCAACCATGTCTTCTTTATCTGTGTTCCAGTGTAAATTGTTTGCTATATATCTAATAGTAGACCTTCTTGTCTTCTCAGACTAATCACCAAACAACTAATCCATAGACAATCTTAAATCCTATCTAGTTCCTGGTTTAGTTAACACAAGCTAATTCTTCTCATCGTCGAAATAGAACTGCTTAGAAGCTAAATACGGATGCTTTTTGTCAGCTTTAGTAGCAAACGTAGTATGAACACTTAACGCAAGTAAATCTGCAATAAGTCCCTAGTTTCCTTCAAATTCTTCTGGATTAATCTTACCGGTAACCATATACAGTATAAGCTCAGCCATAGATAATGGAGCATTTCTATTTATCTTTCCTGTATTTGGATCTATAGCTAACTACATATTAACAGGATCGATAAACTACATTTTTCCATTTTTATCCTAAACCTAGTTGAATCTTTCTTCCCTAAGCATTATAGGAACGACATATCCACTAGGACCTGTTATTGTAAAGTACAATTTACCAGAATAACCTTTACCATCTATTGTGTCTCCAGAAGGATTGTAGAGGTTACGAATAAGAAATCTGTTACCTTCATCAGCCATTACTCCAGTACCATAGCCAAGTGTTATAACTCCATTCTCTAGCTTCATTGTAAGTTCTTCTGGATCAGAAGGAATACCAAGATTTAAATCTTTATCTGTAAGAGGCCTAAAATCAACAAGATTATCTTCAAGTTTTGGTCTAGTCTATATTTTGCCATTACTTATACTTGTTTCTTGCGGCTTTACATCAGTTCTAATAGTCTATGGTATTATGTACTTACCATCCTTAAATGTACAATATGCTTCAATTATGGCGTTTCTATTATCTCTTAATCTTCGGATTTGCTGTATAACCTAATTATTTGTCAAAGGAACCTTACCTAGAAGAGCAGACTTCTTTCTAGCAACATCGTCTATATATAAACGTATCTAATTGGCGTTTTCTGGATCATTTTTATGCATATTATTGAACCAATCTACTACTTCATTATTAAGCTTATCATCGTTTTCAAGAAGAGATTGATCAACATTATTATGAAGCAAATAATAATTTTTCGCTATATCAAACAGATTGGCCTTGTATGCATCCATATCGACACCTATAAATTTAAGTTTATTAACAAGCTCTAGTGAAAGATCTATGTCTGTGTTTTTCTTATACTCGTCATGATACTATCCTAATGCTCTAAGTGCAGAGAAATATATTTTATTTCCGTCTCTTATAGCTAAAGACACTGTAAACAAATCTCTTTCGTCGCCAAGATTTCCTTTCTGGTATTTCTACATCTATGACACAACGTAGAACTTATCAGCTTTTTCAAACCATCCTTTCTATGTAAGTTTCTGTGCAAGTTCTGCACCAGTACCAATAGTACATCCATCTGGTAATTTCACATCCTTACCATCAACTCTTATATCCATAGGTTCTTCTGCATCAGGTCTATAGAAGAATGTATGATCAACGTATCTTCTTTCTATATCTTCAGACTCCTATACAGCCCATGGCTTAGGTTTTCTATCGTCGTATGCTCCAGATGTATCAGTTGGCTCAGTTGGATTATCCATATCGCTAAGAGTATCAGACTCATTCTATATATCTACATCTAACTTTTCTGGAAGATCTTCTATATTTAAAGTTCCGTTGTCATCGTACTTCTTAGGTAACACTTCTGGCTCTTCGTGTTCTAAAGGACTTTCTATATTAAGCGTATCTTCTGCATTAATATCTTTAGGATCAAGAACCTACGCAGTCTTTCCTTCTTTGTTGTCATCATCTGGATTATCGTCAGGAAAGTCCTGATCATCCTAAATTTGCTCAACATTAAGACCAGTATCAGCAATTGTCTTATCTGGAGTCAAGTCTGGAGAATTGTCATCGTCTTTCTTTTCTGGCTCTTCATCCTCTTGTACCTGCTACTGTTCTGCCTATTTCTCTGTATTATCATAAACACCTGTATCCGTACTATTTTGCTAAGCTTCTTGAGATTTTCCTGGCTTTATAGCTATAGCTTTACCGTTATTATCATCATCTTTATCATCTGTGAAATCAGTAGAATCTGATTGCTATTCATCTTTGGCTTTCTGCTTCTATTGCTTTTCTCTAAGCTTCTGCTGCTATTTATCTTCAGTAGGACTCATACCCAAAGCTTCTTCGAGATTTCTTTCATTTTCTGTAGAACCTTGCTGAGAATTATCCATAGCTGCATCAAGCTCAGATGTGTCAAGCACAGACTTATCCTAAGACATTGGCTGAACATTCATATCTTCAGCTTCTTTCTCAACATCTGGGCTCTTAGGCTCACCAGCAAGATCTTTGATTCTCTGAGTTACTTCTTCGTCAGCGGTGCCTTCCTCAGCTTGCTAAACATCATCTGGTGTAAGTGGTCTTTCTTGATCCCATTCTCTACGAGCTATACGCATACGATTCTTTTTGTCAGCAAGAACTGAGCTAATAAGATCTCTAGCAGCCTCTCTTTCCATATCGGTAAGTCTAAGCCTATCGTTTATATTTCTTCCAGATATATCGTCATTACTTTCGTATTTCTCTTTTAATTCTGCATATTTCTTAGATAGCTCTTTTATTGATTCTCTCTTCTTGTTCTAATCGTTTAAATATGCAGCTCTGATCTATGCTTCAGTTGGAGCTTGTTTGCCTTGCTATTGGTATAATCCCTATATCTTTTTAGTGAACTCAGACTTTTGCTCATCAGATAATTCACTCCAGTTCTATTCTCTTCTAGAAAAGTACACAGATCTAGGATCAACCTATCCTGTAGTAAATGCTACAGACATTGGTTTGAGTACATTGTATAAAGAGTCATTTATGAGAAACGCCTAATAAGTCTTGTCTATTTCATCCTGGTTATCAAAGTCCTAGTAATCCTTAAATATTGAGTCATATGTTATCTTTTTATGCTATTTCTTCTTGTCGCTTATAGAGGCGTTTAACAAATCAACCTTTTCATTGTATGCCAATATCTCTTTAGAATTCTCTACTTTATTCTTTCTGTTCTATATAAGCTTATCAAGGTAATCAATCATACCGGTAAGCTTGTCTGTATTGATATCAGTTCCTGTTTCATTAGATATTAACTAAAGTCTTCTTTTTTGATCTTTTAAATCTTTAGCTAACTTCTAAGCTGCCTTATACTCTCTATAGCTGAATATTGATTCAAGTCTAGACTATGTATATTCATTCTCTGGATCAACCTTGAACTCATAACGTTCATCCATTGCATTTTCGATAGCCTTATCCAAAGGTGTTCTTTGTGAATCGTCTTCATAATAGCTTTCATTCTTATCGATCCACTCTTGACCAGCTTTCTTTCCTTCTTCAGAGTTCTTGAATTGATTTCTTCTAGCGTTTATAGATTCATTAAACTTCTAGTAGTCCTGCTTTATTTTATTAATAATATTAAACAGTGTCGGATTATTTTCCTATGTAGCATTTTCATAATCCTGTACAGTCTTATTTATTATAGAATAAATGTTGTTTCTAGCTTTCTAAGAATCTTTTTCTGCATTTTTTGAATCTACCATAACTCTAGTAGCTGCTTGTACAAGCTGTTTATGATCCTCACTATTTCTAGAAATATTAAGATCTTTCATAGACTACTCGAGATTCTTATTGTTGTAAGCAAACCATGCAGTATTAAGGAGTTCTTTATCAGATTCTATGTAGCTATCGGATCCATCCTATAACAAAGATCCCTTATATTTCTTCATGTCATCAAGAGCCTCCTAGAGTCTATCTCTATTTATTCCAGCTCTTTTAAATGCTTCGAAAAATATTCCTACGTGGTCGTTGTCTTGTGCAAGCTAATAATTGTTAGCAGCTATACTACGAATAACGTTATCATTTCTTAGTTGCGCTACTGTATTTCTTAAGCTATACTTATCGCTAGACCTAATAAAGCTTGTACTATTTTCTTTATAAGGAGCTAAAATATTTTTCACACTATGAGGAATTCTGAACAGTAATCCTGTCATAGCTCCTATTTCCATAGATCTCCTTAATTCTGCATCACCATTATCTGGGTCTCCAGATGATATTCCAAGATAAGCTGCTGCAGCATCTGCGTTCAAGAACTGGTTATCAAATACACTTGGCAAATAAAAAGAAGACTCACCTGTTGAGTAATTATCATATTCTCCTCTTGCGAATCTAGATGTAAGTAACTACTGCCTACCTTCTTCAAGAGCCTCTGATGTAGCTAAAGGGAATGCTTTTTCAAACTTCTTTGCCAGATATTTTGAACCATGGATAAATTTAAGCCTATTACCTATATTGCTAAATTTACTCATAGCAACTCTATCTATAGCATTGTCTATGACTCCTGTGGCAGCAGACTTGGCAGCTTTATCTAGTATCTAATCCTATATATACATTTTAGGAGATCTAGAAAACATATTGTTAGCAGCCTTTGATATTACACCTCTAGTATAATCCATAAAAGGTAATGCTTGCAAATAATCTTCAAACGCCATCGCGTTGTTGTCATTTATAAGTTTAGCTAAACCTTTTCTAGAATCTACTTTAATCTTATCGAAATTGTCATCTCCTGTAGGTATATTATAAGCTAATGCGAGCTTAATTTTTTCTAGCTAATCTAAATCTTTTGAATCGACGCCTATACGCTTAGAGTACTAGTCAACAGCATAAAACACCTTGTTAAAATCTACGTCTGCTTTGTAAGATCTGTCCAGAACCCTTTGAGCCAAAGCGTTTATGGCTTCTCCATTTGTCTCATGTTGACGCATCTATTTTGCCCAATACATTCCAGCAATAGCTGTAGAGCCACCTATTAATTTTTTTGCTGTTTCAACTCTACTTAACGCATTAGCTACCTATTCTACGTTTTCTGCAGAGTTAAACGCTTTAGTCATATCTTCAGCTGTAAGAACTGCTCCTAATCCAGGAATTTTTCTAGTTAAAAATTTTACAGCTGCTTTTGTAGCTAATGCACCTCCAGCATTAGTAGCTATCATTTCAGCGAAACTTTTAGCATCGCTAAACGATGTACCTATTTCTGGTACTGAATATCCCCATTGTGTAGGATCTATAATAGAACCTATTAAACCACCTCTATTTTTATTCTAAAGATCTCTGAATTCTGGATTTATTTTCTTTGGATCAAATAACCAATTACCATTTTTGTATGAATTTATGACAGACTTCAATGAAATTTCCCTTTTACTCTATTCTCTGTCAAGATCAGTTTTTAATGCATTTATCTTTGTCTACAATAATTGTGATCCATCTTTTGTTGAATATCCTTCAAATAAATTATCGTAATTACTAGTACCATTCTTTATGGCACGTTTAATAAATGTTCCATTTTTATCGCCACCAATTGCCTAGGGGAGAACCTTACCTATAGCATTCTATGTAGTAAGTGCTATATTTTCAAGACCTTCTGATAATGTACCAGCTGTGTATTTTAATGCATTATTTATAGTTCCTAAAATACCGTCAGTATTGAACTGCTAATGAGTGACTATTGTATTATCTTTGAGAGCAGCTAAATAATCGCTAGCTCCAGCTTTGTTTATATCGTAGAATAAATCTAAAAATACGTCATCATTATTATGCTATTTAAAGAAATCCTGGTATTTCTTAACTTGGCCATCTACCTTTATAATAGCATCCTATAATTGTCTAGTCTATTCCTTTGAGGCGTATCCATGGCTCTTAAAGGCTTTATATTGATTTATAAGATCTTCTCTCTATTTAAGAAGATTATTGTAGTCCTAAGCTATTTTTAGTGAACTCTGCTAGAAAGTGACGTCATCAAGCTCTTTTTCTTTAGAATCGACAGAAGCTCCATATAATTTTTCTAATGTAAGCCTATACATATCCTTGAAAGAGAATTTGTCCCATCTCTCTTTCATCTTGCTTAAGTCCCAAGAATCTCCTAAAAGGAAATCGCCAATAGAGCTGCTATTGCCTTCTTCTGGTTCTACAACAGCTTTACCATGTTTATCCAGCGTATTATACGCAGGAAATGTCATATTATTAAAATCGCTGACATCTGTATAGGCGCCCATACTCCCCTCAACATAAGGAGCGGCGTAGTCAGCACTTCTTTGTGCTATACTACGCTGTAAATCCTACGCTATCTAAGCTCCTCTACTATACGCCTAGTTGTATGTAAACGTCTTTTTATTTTTATTTGCCATAATATTTTATTAATCTATCATTAATGAAGAATTTTGTGCATCATTAGCCATCTTAAATGCATTACTAGATCCGAATTCCTATTTATTGATATCTGTATTTATATCTCTTATTTTAAACGCACCATTATTCTGAATTGTTCTAGTCATAGGAACCTAGTAATATGTAGCAGATCCAACCTTTTCTTTCTTTGTTACAGGCTTAGATGCTGCATCAAATGCATCAAGACCAAGTTCTGATGCTACTCTTGCTTTATCGTTATTAGAAGTGGCTCCAATTGATACACAGAAATCACTGAATTGTTTACCGGTAATTGTAACATACCCAGATATATCGAACTACTTTCGCTTTCCTGGTATCCATCCGGCATTAAGATCCTCGTTTACAAGTGCACCTCTACCAGCTGCTCCGCTCTTAAGCCATCTATCAAATTTGCGCATTGCAGTAGCATATCTAAGTCTCTTGTTACCTGTAACATTTATTCTTCTAATCGGAGAATATCTTAAGTTAGAGTCTTTAAGATTTACTGCAAGATGTTTATTCTGCATTAGCTCAAATTGCTATGGTTTTTCTGTTCCTGCAAATTTATTTAAAAGCACATTGTGTTCAGCAGAGCCACCAGTTGGTTTATACATATATCCGCTATACTATTTATCAGCAGCCTAAGCAAGTTTCTTAGGATCATTGAATGTTCCAACATTTGTATAGCTTGCATAGCCATCTGCGTTCAAAAGTCTTCTAGATGGCTAATATTGTCCATATTCATCAATCTATACAAGTCCATTCTTTATAAGAGAATTAGGATTGACCTCAGCCTACTTAATGGCATTATTCCACCATGCGGCATGATCTCTTCCCTATTTTCTCTATGCAGCAGAAAGTTTTGTGTTATTAGCTCTGTCTTGCCAATACTTAGATACTCTCTACATAGTGCCAAATAAGTTTGTCGTAACCTAGCTATCCTTCTATCTCTATGACGTTCTTTCAGATCTAGTAGACCACTATAATGGAGATTGCTGTCCATTTGAACCAGAGTTATCCGCGCCTCTAGCTGCGGCAACATCACGCTAATTCTTCCTATTAAGCTCATTCTCACTATGCTGAAACGCTCTCTGTTTAGCAGCTTCTGCAGCCTGGAATCTCTGATCATTAAGATGTATCTAAACTTGATCTGGACGCCTATCAATCTACGTATACTCTCTGTTACGATTAATAATATCAGCCTTAAGTGCATCGATGTCTCCATCGTACATATCAAGATAGTATCTACCAAGATCAGATTTTGCCATATCTTTTATATTTGCATCAAGAATCTACTACATCTTCTTTGGGGATTTAGAATATACTTGATACATTCCTCCGGTCTTCTTGGTAGCCTCGTCATCGTACTCAAGCTACATGTTGTCAAACAGGTTACTTGTCCAGTCTTTGAGGCTAGAATACTTAGAAGGAGCTTCTCTTGTCCACATTCCGTCTGTAGATGGGTCCCAAGATTCCAATGTCTTACCACCTAATACAAATTTCTCGAATTCTGGATCATATGTACCATTACGCATAGCTTCTGCTCTATATCTCTAATAAATCTTCATTGACTCATTCTAGGCTTTAAGGTTAGCTATTTCAGCGTATGGTCTTTCTCTAATAATCTTTGCTATATACGCTCTTCCTTCTGCCGATCTAAGAGGATCTATTCCGTTCTAATAGAGGTAATCTAATCCTTTGTTAACAGCCCCTCTTGTGATATCGTAAAACTATTTATTTACATTAGCATTAGGACCATACAACTCACCGAATTCCTTAGCGAACTCCTTCTAGTCCTATACTGCCTAATTGTATTGTTCTCTTGCAGCACTGATGTACTATGACATCATGTTACTATCCAGTAGGTCGATTATAGGTACCGCTACTGGTTCGTCATACATTCCTATCATTTTCTTCTATCCTTTCCTCGTTTAAATCTCATACCAGATGTCTCCTAACTATCAGTACCAGCAATTCTTTTTAGTTTATTTTGTAACAGCCAAGTAAGATTATTTGGCTCAATAAAATGAATACTAGCATCTCTGTATATATTACCGTCTCCTATAGTTCCAATGTTTAGCTCATTCTAATTAAGTACATTCTAGGCCCACTATCTAGTGTTTTGCGCACCAGATATAGCTTGCCTTACCTAATCAGAATTATACCTCTTTAATGGCATTTGATCTGGTGTTATCCAATATTTTCCCTTAGGTATTCTTTGCATAGAGATATCAGTCTGAGGAATTCTATATGGATTCTATAACGAAAATACATCTCCTAATGGTGTGTTATGATAATATTGATTAAGTATATCAAGATTGCCTCTGGTAGTTACAGGTGTAGTATTATTATTTACAGATCCACTTGTTACTGCATTTTTTGTATTATCACCACCTATACCATATATTGCTTTTAACGCATCTTTCTTATTATCTAGATCTTGCTGATACATATCAAGGACATCTCCATATTGCTTATTCTTAATGCGCTGAGCTAACCATTTCTGACCAATAAGACCAAGATTAGCCAAGTGTGTTTCGATTCCCTTAGTTTTAGCACCGTGTGCTCTATTGTAAGCCTCCCATCCATATTGGTTAGACTGCTGTAATCTCTGAGCATCGCTATCACCAAGTCTAGCAGCCATCTCAGCATAAGCATTTCTGTATGCAGCATTCTTTTCCTGCACATTCATGAGTGCATCAGCAACGTTTCTCTAATTGCCTAAAGCTAATGCTACTCTATTAGCCTATCTCTGACCACCTGTATAACCTCCAGAATTAGCAAGCTAATAAGCAGCCTATCTATCTTGTGCATATAACTTTTCAAGAATAGGATTAGCTGATACTCTATTGCCAGCCATAGTTTGTAAAGCTATTGGTGCATATCTATTGGCAGCATAAATGCTTGGCATTACAGGATTTTCTCTACGCCAATGATTAAGCATCTATGTTTCGAGCAGTGCTGGTAAAGCGTAACCTGTATCAAGCATAAGATTTGACACTTTTCCTTTTCCGCCTGTTGTGTAGGATTTCCAGAAACTTTTACCACTATCAAATCTATCTTTTCCACAATTATGTTTAATCTAGGCAGCGTAGTCTTCTATCTGATGCTATCTTTCTTGTCTGTCTGTAATATTTTTCATAGCCTATAAAATAGGAGCCTTAGCGCGATCTAGCTGATTCTTCTAAAGTTCCATAGTCTACTTTGATAAAGAGCTAAGTTCAGATTTCTTTCCGGCTCTTTTCTCAATATTGTTATACATCTAAAGTTTTGCAGTTAATGGGGCTACTTGGTCAGAAAACTTCATCCCATTGCTCCAGTCTACATCGTTACCAGCTATAACATTATTATCATTTATACTAACAGAGCTAGGCTAATTATCAACTCCAACCTTTCCTTTGGTTACAAGAGTTCCTGTACCATTAGTATAATCTATAATTGACTCCCCTTTGCCAACTAAACTATTTACAGGACCACTCTAATATCCATTAGGTGTCCATACTTTATTTCCTTTTAACATATCTTGGTTTTATTAAATCTTTTCCTCGGTTGGCGTATAATACATCATCATACGTGTTACCATTATCTAAATAATATTGCTATGTAAGACCTTCTGTTGCAGCTGATGATTGATTAACCTAATTAATAAGATTAACTTTCTATTGTGCATTAAATATCTTTCTACGCTATTTTTCTTTAGACTTTTTCTTTCTAAACAAGCCTCCGAATAATCCTGTGATAGCTCCAACTGCTCCTCCTATAAGCGTACCAACACCAGGTACAACGGATCCAATAGCGGCTCCTGCAGCAGCTCCAGATCCAACCATTCCTAACGTTGCGTCTCTATTAGATTTTGATATATCACTCATTGCTTTTTGTTTGTTGATATCATTCTATGCTTGATAGTTTACACCGAATGCCTAATCTGTTCTTTGTCCAGAATAAGCCATAAGCTCATTTGTTCCCTTTACTGCGTTCTACATGGAATTATATCCTTGTATCATTCCCATTACTCCATTAACAGCTCCTGTTACAGTACCAGAGCTTATTCCGCCTCTTGCTGCCTAAACTCCGCCTTTTGGGTTCCATTTTGAAGCTGGTGTTTGTCCAATATTAAATGAAGCGCTAGAACTTCCTGCTCCAGCTATAGCTGATCCAGTAGGAGCGTTACTACCAATCATATTTGTAAGATCATTAGCTTGATACTATTGTCCAAAACCAACTTTTGAATCTATACCATTATAGAATTTTGGAATATTGTTTATCTTCTTTCTCTATTTTAGCTCCATGACTATCTATATTTTGTTATTATATATTGTATTGCCATAGCTGGATTTGGTTTAATATCCTCTATACTGCAAACAATAACCTTACCTCTAGCTCTGTTGCCAAATAATCCATCAGCCCTAGGTATGACGAATCTATGATTATTTTCTCTAAGCGTTATCTACTCTTCTAGACTAGATTCTATTTTCTAAGATTCTGTCTACCATGTGTACTTATGATTCTTTGAGAAGTAGTCATCCTAGTCGTATATCATATCCTGTAACTATAGATTTTCATATGTAACAATCTCTTGATTATCAAACACCTTTGTAACCAATGGCTATTGAGCAACAACATACTTAACGTAGCTTGAAAGTAACTACTAATTTGTTGATTTAGGTGATTCGTCAAGGTAGTCATACTAATATACGCATACAATATCATTTTTCTTTACAAGGTATTCTCCATTAAAGAACTATATAGCTCCATCAAACGGAATGGTTAACGTTGATGTAAATTTGCCAAGCATTTCATTGTACACGATTTGCATGTCATCACTTAAAACATTAAACACAACTTCATTGTATCTATTATTGTAGAATACCTTAAAGTTATCGTTCTTTTTATACTTGTCCAGTATATTCTATACTTTACCTTGTTTTGAAAGCTGTACTACGCTCTATCCATCAAATAAACAAATTAAATTATTATGACTATCAAACCAATACATACCGCCTGTAGTACATACTGCACAGAATTGCTGTTTATGCATTCCATAAGTATTGGTATAGTAGTCGTATCTATCAAGTACTCCTCCAGTTCCAAGTATTATATTTTGTCCAGAATTATCAGTAGCAACACTACGATCATTAACACTAAGTACACCAAATGATTGCTCCTGGAAAAATGTAAGAACATTCTTAAATGTACATATATCGGTTATAGGACCATACTACTAATCAACATCTATAAAGTTAGAGCTTCTAAATTTACACCAACTATCTATAATTTCATCATTCTATTTTAAATCAGAATAATATACTCTCGTATCTATAGTTTTATTATAATCTTGTGGATTAAGATCATCGTACGCAGCAAGTGGAATACTTGTATTCTATACACTATAGACAGAATTATAAACATATTCAGGCTCTTTCTGTACGTAAGCTTCTGTTATCTCGCATGGTTCAGCCTGTATAAAAGATGCATAATTATCTCTTGCATTAGAACTAAATGTCCATCCATGTTGGAATTTACACCATATGTTTGATTCTGTTGGTATAGAGTATGTTATCATATGAGTATTAGGGAACTACAGGTCATCCTTTCCGTTCTTTGTATAAGCTCCATATACTTTATGCATAGAAGTATACTCGAATGTCTCTACATGGCAATCTCCATCAAATACTGTATTCCATTCATTTTTAGACTCGAAGTAATTACCGTCTCCATAATATATATTAGTAAGTCTACTTGTAAACGAATATCCACCATAAGGAGTTGTTTGCTATCTAAGATTAGTCAAATATGTTCCAAGCAGAGTTGGTCTGACTATCTTAAATCTCTCACCAATTTCTGCATGATCTGTCTGGAGTGGTTCTCGCTCTAAGCTATCATAATAATTGCCATTCTTAGGATAATAATAAGAAAACGCACCAGCTGTACCCTTTTCTTTATACCAGCAGCTCAGTAGTAAACATTTTCCGCCAGTTCCAAAACATGCGGTTTTCTTACCATGGTAATCAGTATTATCATCACTAAATGCGCCATTATAATTACCAATTTCGTTAAATATATTACCATTAGTATCGTTGCAGATTCCACCAGTAATCATATTTGTAAATAGCACTCCACCAGCAGAAACTGCATAATTAGGGTAGGCCTTTGATGACATCTGTTCGTCATTATCTTTATTAAAATTTCTTTTGAATGCCTAATCCCATTTTATTTGATCAACCAACTAAAAGTCCTATATATACTTTTTTTCAAAAGCAGTACCATCCCACCAATCACTAATATTAGGGCCTATATTGCTAATAAATTCGTTTGGTTGAACACTCTATTCGTATAATTTTATATAAGCAAAGGCTTTCTGTATTATAAATTTTCCAGATTTTTCTTTTCTATCATTAGCAGACTAGTCGTCATTATTATACAGTCTATCAAAACTTATAATGCAATCTTTTATTAATGCATACGAGTATGGCCTATCGTTTCCAAGTCCACCAACCAAATTTGACCCTTTATTTTTATGCGACTAAGGATTCACTTTATAAAAATAGCTTGGATTATATTGTGTATCTAAATAGCATATATCACTAGTTTTTGAATCAAAAAAGTCCCTTTTTACAGTTAGGTTATTAACATAAATATCTCCTCTTGCATTACCATCATCATTTCTTCCAGTAAATAATTCTACAGCGCAATTTGATATACATGGTATTATAAATTTATAATCTTTTCTATCATTAGCACCAAGTAATGGACCATAATCAAAACTTCCATCTCCAGAATCATACATATCTTTAGTAGTATCATACTAGTCATCTCTAAACTTATAATCACCCCTAGCTCCGAACAAAAAAGACTATTTTTGTAAATAGTATTTTTTATCTTTTGTAAATTGTTTAAATGATTCTGGCTGATAACAAATTTCCTTTGAAACAAATTGCAATAATTTGTCATTATCTATGTTTGTCATACACTACGATTCTACATCCTTTCCGTCGCCAACAAGCTAATTATGCACATTATAACCTTCTATAAACTTATTTGTTGTCAAGAATCCTGTTGGACAAAACATATGATATTTTGTTACCTAATAATCACTACTATCTCCCTCATACTGTCTACTATATGCATTAGAAATAGGAGAACTGAGTACTCCTTGTGATATTGTAGCAATATCAGATTCATGTCTAGCACATCTAACTATCTAATAACCTGTACAGCCTTCTGGTAAACTTTTTACCATAAACTGTATTCCTAGATTTCTAATAACTAGTTCGTAACGTTTACCATTAACGATAGTATTGGATGACATCAACTAGAAACCTTCTTCAGTGACATTTGGTGTTCTTATATCAGCAATCCACTTAACTGGAGATGCTTGGCAATATTTATCATACAAAACAATTCCGTAACGATAAATCTCATTTCGTCTAAGTGACTTTATTAGCCATGTGTTTTTATTTATTCCAGGATCAAATTCTGCTTTCTCTATTATAGATGGTTTTAAATATTTATCAATGTAGAAAACATTGTTCTGCTATACGTTTTCTTTTTGAGAATAATTGTATAACGTTCCTATCTTTCTTGTATTATTTTCTTTTACACAAGAATCTTCTACCTAAGAAGAAATAACAAATCTCCATTCTATATTTTTACCAGATCCGCCAACCCATTGATATTTTGAATCGAATACAAAATTAGCAGAATATAATGAAGCTTCTTTATTTATGTTGTTATAAGTATCATCATAACAATCATGGTCAAATGGAGGAACGGCAACAGAGTCGTCTTCTATGTCTTTGCCGTGTGCGTCTATTATAAATGAGTTATCACCATTAACATCTGTTACAGTGCTTTTGTTTTCATTATTAAACCTAAATGCTCTTGCATCCCATTTATCGAAATCTTTAATAGTAGTCTGTATTGTCTTTGTGTTTGCTGCAAATAAAAAACCGTCTTTAGATGCCAATGAATTAGGTATTATTCTAATGCCTTGTAATGAATTTAATTCTTCAACACTAATATGTTCTATTGGATCATTACCAACATCGTTTATAACCAACTATGAATAATCGTGTTGTTCATCAAAGTTTATTTTAGAATCATATATTACAGATACTATTGGCATCTATCCATTTTGCGTATACTGTACTCTAAATATTTTGATATAATCAAGATGCCAATAATCACTAGGAATTTGTATAGATATCCTTACTCCGCAATTTGATATAGCATCCTATTTACCACCGCACTTTACGTATTTATTATCGAAATCATAATTTCCAATTGGTATTTGCTAACATTGTATAGATGCTCCTGTATGTATTCCGTATCTATTATACAACTAATAACAATAACTTACAACACCAAATTCTATCTTTCCTGGAACATACTCTTCAAATACAGGTGGTTTGCAAACTGCTTCTGGATAAGATAAACATTTGTTAAGATCATCGTATATTAAACTATCATCTATATTTATATTAAAAACCATTATTGGATGCTTAGAGTCTGCTAAGTATAACCTGATATTGTTTTCGCTCTCATAATTAAGCTAAATATCAAATACGTCTGGATACTCTTCTCCTTTATCTAATGGCAATAATGGAGCATCTACAACAAGTCTACTGTCCTATATATCATTAAAGTCCTAATCGTGCACTGTTCCACCTATTGCGTTTTTAAAACTATAGATCTTAAGTCTGTTTTCATTCTCATCAATGCAAACAACTACTCCATAATCTCTTATCGAACCAGTAGCAACAACCTTGTTACCCTCACCAGCAAACGATCCAGCTAGTTTTACACCCTAGACTGGCATTAATGATCCATGTCTATTATCTCTGCATTCTCCACCTCTGTATGACGATATTTTTATATTTCTAGCATCAATATACTAGTTTGTGGCAACAACAGAGAGATCGTCATCACTATTTAATCCTCCTGCGAAACTATTAATTTGTGGTTCAGTATTAGTATCCATAGCAATAATCGTTAAAGTTTAACTATTTCTTTCCGGTATTATTGAAGAAATTCTCATCATCATCCCACTCTGGTATAAGCTTAGTCCACTCGTTCTTAATAGTAAGCATTTCACTTTCGTTTGGCATCATTGCTTCGGCGTAAGCCTGGTTTCTATAGAAATTCCACTGCTACTATATATAGAAGTATGTATTCTAATTATATCTAGCTTTTCCACCAAGTGATCCTCTAAGGAACTTTGGAAAGCTTAACTTCATCATTACATACCAGTATATAGCTTCCTAATATGAAGCTAAGTCTGGGATAAGTGGGTAACCCCTTTCGTCTGTAGCTATTGCCTTATATGACAATTTAACAAAACCTTTGTCTTTATTAAATACTATCCAACCTGGCTTAATCCAGTATGTAGGAACATCTGTCTTATGATCTCTAATAGCATCAATTAGTGCAGTGCTACCATTGATTCCTAAAAGCTATGATCTATGTGTAGGCAGCATTACTCCAGCTGGTTGTTCTGGGTGATAGTGATGTATATGCTTTGTGTTAGCTTTAGACTTAAATGAGCTTTCATCTTTTAGTGCCTATACCCAATTTGTTCCATTGTTTGAATAGGCTACAGTTGTCAATGACTCTAAGTCTTCTGGTATTGGAACTTGATGTTCGTGTATTTCAAATATTGGAACACAATCTTCACCAGACTCTTTCTATACATACTATACAGGAGCACCAATCTTCTCAACAGCTTCAAAGATCCATTCTCGTATATCTGTAATACGTATGTTCTTTTCTTGCATGTTTGAGTCAGCCATAATTTTAGCTATAACTGACTCACATTTTGTATATTTGTATATCATCTATATTTATATAATCTTGTTTATTAAATATAAGTTGAGCAAGGTGCCTTTTGTTTTCCCTAACCATACATAGCTAGTATTTATATCTATCAGAAAACATCCTGGGTATTTTTGACCAATATAATCTATATTTATATCCATTAGAGTGCTCGTTTAAATGATAAACCCTTTTGCCTACTTCTTTTGTTGATTTGTAATCTATAGATAATGACTAATCAGAATAGCTCTTAGGTTTATATTTTACTATGCATATAGTGCCTAGCCCATAAGGCATTTTAAAGGGCTGTGAGCGCTCTAAAATCTCTTCCTTGACAACTTTATTAAATTCGTCTATAATGCGCTTATATCGCGCGTAATTAAGCTCTACATCGTTCTTTTTAATGTAGTCTCTATATATATCAGCTATTGTATAGCTTTTCTTATTCTTCCTTATCTTGAGGACCATTTGGTTTAACGCTTGCTAATGTTGAGTTGTTACTATCATCACTAGGCCTCTTAAGCATAAACGCTAATTCGTTAATCATGATAGCTTTTTTAATATCTGGTATCATCCATCCAGGTATCATTATATCATCTTCGCTACCAGCTGTTTGTGTCGGGTCAAATATTCCTGTAACGTATATGTATTTAAAGTTTTCTGAACCATTACCATCAACGTATATATACTAGTCGTCAAACCAACACATAGGCTCATTATATGTATACCTTCTAAAATTATGATAATGCTTTCTAGATTTACTCATAATCTGTATAACACAACCACTAGCATCAGTAACGTTAACTATATCGTCGCTACTATCCTCCATTGTATACAGCTTATTTTTTGTTCTCTTTAGTTTACCACAACGACAGCAGCAACAGTCCTCTGACCCAGAATCTGGATCGTCTATAAGTTCAAGTGGTCCAATAGTTGATAACTAGCTATCATCCGGATCTTCGTCGTCACCGGTCTCAGCATCTTTATCATTTTCTTTCTTAGACAAATAAGCTTTATACTACATTATCCAAGATAAGATCTAATCCCTAGACATGTCCTCACTCTCACTTATATTATTATTTCGTACAATAAGAAGTATGTCATCTATCAATGTACGAGCTGAGAATGTTTTCATATTGCTTCTATTATTCTTATACTATCTTCTTTAAGTATATCATTCGTGTTATGTATTTTGTATTTGTATACATCTTTCTTTTTCCAGTCAAATGTTATCAATCTCTTAAAGAAGTTCTTTTTGTTTTTATATTCTCTATGCTTATAAACGTAGAGGTACTAAGTATTCTATACATCTAACTTGATATTAACACTATCTTTACCGATTGTATAGTATACTTTAGTTAAGTTGTTATATTGTAAGCTATCCTTATAAACAGAGTCTTTAAGTATAGTTATAATATCACCCCCTACCCCCTTACTCTTATTAACGTTTATAATCTACTTCTAAGTTGCCGCTACCTAAATTTCTTTGCTTTTTAGCTTTTCTGTCTTACGTACAGAATCCAACTACTACACAAGCTTATCGTTATAATCTTTAAGCTTTTTCATATCTAGCCTTAAAACACCAGAAGCCTACTAGGCACCATTCAAGGCATCCTAATAGGCTTCGATGTTGTTATTAGCCATTTTAAGCTCCTGTGAGAGCCTATTAGCTTTGTTGTGGTAGAATATACCAGACGCTACACAAAAGGCTATTAGAAGCCCACAAATGGCATTAAGCAGCGTTTTGTAGTTGTTCTTTATTTTGCTTAATATCTACTACATCACAATTGCTTTCATTATTAGTTAAACACTCTTTTAAATATGTTTTTATCTCACCAAACTTACCTTGTATATAAATAGATACTCCATATATACTAGCTGAATAAACTAATGTTTGGGCTACAAACCCTAGTACACCTGTGGAGATTTCACCCTATTGTAAATACTGTACCCAGGTGAGAACCTAACCGCTTAAAAACGCGAGACATGCGGTTGAATACTAAATCTTCTCGCGCCATGTTCCTGTTACCTTGTTCATTTTATCTCAATAGTTACCTTCCCGTTAGAACAAGCTTCCTTTATTATTGGATAAAACTTGTTTATAGTAGCTCTTGAGTTAAGGACTTTTCCAACCTATTTATTTTCGCCAAGAATCAAACAACCTTCAGTGTCAGCGCTTGTGTTTCCTGCGTGAACACGTATACCTTCAAATGATGGAACATTCATCAGCTGTGGTGTATACTTCTTAAATCTAGGTGAATATGTCCACTTGATCTCATAAGTTCCGTAAGGTATCGCTGTTTTGGAATGTACCTTTTTCTCCCCATTGTCAAATTTGCCGTTCTTATTGAGGTCTCTTACAGTATCTTCTATAGTGTCACAAAAATATACATCGTCTATATAAAGTTTTCCTATAGTGTAAGTTGGACGGAGAGCTATTCTTTTTAATGTTAATTTCATATTATATTTACTCCAGTTTCTCTATAATATTTTAAACTTTCTCCAGAATTCTGAATGTTAGAAGTAGTTATAGTTATGCCCTAATTCGTATCTGCAAACATCTTGTTAACAATGCTACTATTTGCTGCAGGCCATTTTATAAAGCTAGATGTGTGATTACCTGTATTCTAACCCCATGTTGATACAATTTTAGCATTATTAGAAGCCATCTTACAATTAGATATATAATATATACCAGCGAATATTGGACCGTTTAATACACACAATAAGTTTGTATACAACATCTAGTCTAGCGTAATTGATGAGAATCTAGTCATATCAAATCCTTCAACAAGTCTTCCATTATTGTAGGAACAAGCCAAATTTAATCTAGCTTCTCCAGAATAACTTCCATAATCTATACCATAAATTAGACAACTATTATCAAACGCATTGCTCAATGTGGATGTTGTAGAAGGTATTGACTCATTGAATATCACAAATGAATAATTGTGTGTTGTATGTGTACCAGATTTTCTATCCTGTAATATAACAGGCTATGCTCCAAACGCATCATTTAAAACAGAATATGTAGTATAGTTTTTAGGATACTAAACATATACATTTGTTGTTTCGTTTCCAGATGTTGTAGAACCTACTAGACGAGGTATAATTACCTAGTTGTTAAACACGCCGGTTACGATACCAGACCTATTTGCCTTGAAAATATTTTCAGGTATAATTCCAGCCATTGTATCAGACGTTTTATCTTTAGCAAATGCATAACCATAGTTTGTTATACCACCATCTCCACTATCTGAATTATGAGAAGTTGCTGCACAATAAAAGAAATCTGGTGGGATAATTAAGTTGTTTACACCTCTATCAGGCACCTATCCATTATTATACATTTTGCCATCTCCAAGATTATACGAAGCCTAATATCCACCCTATAAATTCTATGTGTCAGTAAATTCTGTGCAGTGATTAATAGTACGTTTTGTATATGTATATTCTTTAGTTTCCGGATCCTATGTGCGAGTATAATATTCCATATACGCAGTCTGATCGCTTGTGTCATTATTCTTTGCACAGTTGTCTGGAATTTCTGTAGTCATATCAAACTACTATGCACCACTCGATGGACTAACATTGTAAAATACATGAGAGAAGCTCCAGATTTTATAAGTATTATCTCTTCCGTATTTATAATCATGCAGAGTTGCAGGCTTATACTCATCGCCAACCTTTATGAATACCTAAGTATTAATATTGTCATATCTCTTTCTAAAGAAATCAAATGGTATAGGTTTTGCTAAAGATATATTTGCAAAACAATATCTAACATCTTGTATTTTAGGTAATTTAGAGAAGAAGTTGTCATCCAATCTTAACTCTCCATTACCATACTTAGCACCATCAAACGTATGTCGCATATATTTTGCGTTTGAATTTATTTTAGATAAATTTCCAAACGTTAAATCTCCATCCGTTTCGGTTATATTTGTATTATAGAATAAGTTACTAAGATTCTCTTTGTTGTACTTAAGGTAAAGATTACATATATCTCTATAGTGTGCCAATGAAACATGGGCTTTAAAGTTATAGCATCCGTAATCATGTCTATATTGACTAGTTAAGAATCCACCATGACTTCTTGGAACAAACTTATCCCAATTAATAAACTCCCATAAATCAACATCATCATTGCTTCTATCATCCTATGAGAAACATGTTTCAATGTGGTCTATATTTGGTAGGTCATAAAGTAATCCATCAAGGTTTACGCTATAACAATTAAGGAAACTTGCATATAAAGTTGTTAATGATGTCCAATTAGAGTTAAATAATTCACTCAAATCAACCTTATATGAATTAGATATATTAAAGTCCTATATTCTCCAAAGTTTCTTAGGAGATACACCGTTAGGATTCCATATATCTTTAGCAGATATAATTTCTGATGTTGATATATCGTTACCTGTAGTTGGATCCATCGGTATCTAAAATTCATGGTCTCCATTAATGTCATCGCCACCCCAATCTGTCATCTTTGATATACAGTATGTAAAACAGTCTGTAGCAATTCTTGATGTATTAGTACAGAATAACTAACTATACGAACATCCTGATGGACTACCGAAATTATACAACTCTTTAAAGTGTACATTTATACCTGTAAAAAAATACATCTAACTAGCATTAGTAACCTTGTTTAAAACTGATGGATCTATAGGGCTTTGAAATACACCATCTACTATGCACTTCTTATAATCATCTTGTGTAAACTTAACCCTAGATCTAGCAAACATTAAACTAGTGTTAGTAATGTTATTATTTTTTGGAATAGCATGTGCAAAAAAGTTTGCTACAAAGTTAAGATCGACACCACTTCTTTCAAATGCATTATTTAAAGACGTTGTACCAGAGTTTACTGATAACCCTGTATAATCTCCATCCTAATTTAAACCCTGATAATTAAAACAGTTATAGAACGCATATGGACCAATATAGAGAGATCTTGCATCAACTGTCTAAAGGCCTGTAACATTATAGAAGCAGTAATCTGCAGCTGCAACACTTGGAGGAAGGATGACATGCTTTATATTTGTGCTATTCTAGAAACAAACATTCTAAAGATGTGTTGAGTTACGCAAGTCTACAGTATTATCAACGGTGGATCCAGTGTTATCTTTGATACAAAGCTAACCATGTACGCAATTTGTTACACGTATACTCTTAGGGTAAATCTATACATTAGAATGGTTGTCATACTCTGTAATTGTAACAGTTCTAAGCTTAGGACAATTGTTTATATTTATTGTTTCAAAACCTTGCAGTGTTATAGTCTCAACAGAATTGTCACCAGAAAGAGTAAAGCTACTTCCACTCTCAATACAGCTTAAATTAAAGTTTGTAATATTCGTTTTATTATTGAACGACAAGTTCTTATATTCCCCCTATATCTATGACCACTGAAGCGTCTAAAGCTAACTATTATCTACAGAAAAACTGGTGATATTAGCACAGTTTGTTATAACAATACTTGCTCCTGTGTTTTTAATATTACTAACATTAACAGTTGTTACATTTAAACTATTCGCGGTTAAACCCATTTTTGATCCACTAAGATTAATAGAGCTTAGGTTTGGATAATTGTCAGCTCCATTAAGTGTTAATGTTGCAGTATAACCAGGTGATGTTAAATTGATCTCCTTAACACTAGGTGTATCAAAAGAAAAACTTCCAAATGTATTAGAAGAACCGTTTATTGATTCAAGTTTATCAGACCCAATATACAAACCAGTCTAAGCATTTCCTTCTATCCAATTTATATTTTCAAGATAAGACCATAGCTAAGAACCTCCAATTTTAACGCCTTGCACACCGGTTGTTTTAATGTCGACCTATTGATAATTATCTCCACCAATTATATAGTTTGCAATAACTGAGTTAGCCTTAGTAATCTGTAAAGGAGAAAATTTAGGGCATTTAATCTTAAAGCTAGCGTTTGCACCAAGCTGAACACCAGCAGAAGAACTTCCTGAAGAGAATATATCCCTAAGGATAATTACATCTTGATTCATAGGTACAGAATAGTTTGCGGCGTTATAAGTACGATCGTATACGATGTTTTCAACATTTGGATCACTACTTAGATTTATATCCTTCCACTATCCGTCACTATCTCTATATTGTATAGGAACACCTATACTTGAGTTAAGATTAAAGTATGCATCAAGAATATGTAGCCTACCATTAAACCAATCTCTTACATAGTTAATTCTAGTTCCATTAAACTTCTAATAATCAACAGGATTCCATTGTGCACCAGAATTATCGAGTGCCAGATATTTAGATCTATAGTTGTATGTTACAAGTAGGTTATTTATAGAACCGAGATTATTAGCATAGAAATTATCTACAAAATAATCAGCGTTTTTTAGAATACCTTCGTGAGTCTTGTTATTTATAACATTACTTCTCCATTTTGCATACAATTCCTATGGATAGTTAACAGTATACTGTTCATCGTCCTTAAATATTAATCTAGCATACTTAGCAACTGCGAATAAATATGATGAAGGGACATCGAATCCGTTTGATCCAAGTGTAGATGGTGAAAAGTCTCTATATATATTTACATTATCTGGATAATCAACACCGTCTTGAGTTTTCTTTAATTGTCCATCCCAATAGTCTGAGAAGGCAAAATAAGAAATTTTACCACCACTATTGTTGATACCTAAACATGTATCCATATCATAGAATGCTGTCACCCAAGTTGTACCAGCTGAATTCTTGCCAGACCACGTCTTAATATTAAGGTTCTTCATTACACTATCAACAAGACCAAGAACCATACATATTGTATAATACTCCGATACTGACTAGAAGTTCAATTCTGATGGTCTATTGTTATCCGTATCTGGTATACAAAGATCTCTTAAATTATTCTATGTTCCAGGACTAATAGTGTTCTTCAATACGTATTTCCAACTTGATCCAGCAGACCTTCTTTGATACTATTTAGTATAATCCGGAACCATATTTAATGATTTGCCAGTTTTGTTTCCATGTTCATCAAGCTCTTCTGCAGAATATCCATCTTCATAAGAGCCTCTTCCCTTCTTTAGATAGTCAAATAAATAACCGCCTCCAAGAGTAACTGATTTTACGAGCTTTTGTATAGATGCCTACAGTTCTGCTTCAGAAAAGTTTGAACCATGAACAAGGTCTCCAAACATGTATGTGTTATCGTTCTCTTTGTTCTGCTAAAATAATATAGTAGAATCATACTATGAGAAGTCAAAATAGTTAGAACCACCCTAAATTTCAGCAACACCAAGACCTTCTCTCAACGTATTATCATCGTTGTTTATTTTATAAAACACAAAGTCTTTGCCACTACCAGTCAATGTAGTCTTATCGCCAAATACTCTAAGATCTTTATAGCCGAGATTGAAATACGCTTCACGACCAAGGTTAAAGTTATATACTCCGAAGTAGTAATAAACGTCGTCTTTATTTCCGGTGTCGGGATCTTCTGTAACAATATGCATAAACAAAAGTATAGGAAATCCCTAAAGACAGTTCTTTATGTACGGCTTAAATACGCTATCTTCACTAATACTGTCGCTAAATTTTTCACAAACTGTGTTTACGAACTTTCCGCAAGTTGTATTATTTGAGTGAGAGCTATCAACGACATCGGCTTTTAATGTAAACTATGTTTCTGGTAAAAATGTATCAGAGTTATCTTGGTTAAAATTAGGAGAATACAAGTAAACGTCAGCTGTTTCAGATTGGTCTGTATTTTCTATTGCCAATGTAAAGTTTTTTACTCTGTACAATTTTGTAGAAGAACCTTGTAACGATGCCCTAAACTGTGCATTAGTAAATGAGTCAGGTACCTTAACTTCTGTTAACGCAGATCTTCCAGGACTCCATTCGATTGATACAGGGAAATTAAGATCGGATCCTTCGCCGGTTCCATCCTCACCATAATTTTTCTCAAGTCTCTATATCATTGGAGTTCCAGTACCATTGTCTTGGCACGTCATAACAAGAACCGGAGTTGACACATTTGCAGCGATATTACTAATTGTTGCACCGTCTGTAATAATTCTACCATCTATTCCAACATTAAACTTTTTTAAATACTGCTTTAAAGTAAGTTCTTGCTAAAACTCTTCACTTTGTTCGCGAATTATCTCAGATCTATATTTAAGATAATATTGGTATACGTCGTAATCTCCATTCTCCACAATATCTGACACTGGCAGATAATCAACATCTATTGTGTTAATGTAAACGTTAGCAGGGTTTATCTGCAATTGTTTTACAAGTAATGGTGCGTTGAACAAACTAGAGAATGACGCCTCCATTCTTCCGTCAATATATATAGAAGTGTCATAGTATGAGTCATTGCCATTCTTTTTTACAAAATTTGAGAAAACCTACACTAGGTGATATTTTGTAAGATCATCTTTATTCGCATCATTTTGTTTCTGCACATAGCAATCTACGAATGAGCTACCTCTAGTTGTTATCTGCTACCCTATAGTCATAATTGGAGAATCTCCTTCGTTGTACAAACTTATAATAGTAGCGTTATCAGAGTTTATATTATTAAACTGTAAACCGATAGCTATATGTGTACAAATGTTTCCTGTACCACTAACCTATGGAGGCTCAATACCTGTTATTCTGATAGCATTAGAGTTAACTGTCTAAGATATACTTGTATTAGCCAGATACTGCTTAAAGTTATCCGTACAAGTATTTATTCTGTAATAATACTAACTCCACTGCTACGGATTTTCAAACCAATCAAGCTGATCCTAAGATTCTTTTACATAAAAATAATATTTAGCACTATACCCAGAAACATTTATTTCAATTGTGTTTTCCCCAGCTTTTGTAGCAAGAATCTTAAATGAGTTCTCTTGACGCTCTGTTACGGTAAGACCGTTTTCAAACATTGATACGCCGTTAATCTTTACGAAAACATTGTAACTTCTGTTATTGTTTACGCCTTCATAGATTCTATAGTTAAACTAAATATATCCAGGATTGTAAACGTAATGCCCATCAGCCTATTGTGTATTGTATATGACACCAACATCTGGAGATATTAAACAGTATAGTTCGTTAGGTATAAGAGATATGTTTATAGTCTGGTCATTTGAGGTCATTTCCTAACCATCTGGTATAACCTGCGTACTAAATACTGCAGAGTAAAGTCCAGATTTATCGTTTGTAAAATTGCTCTTGTCTATAGGAAATATAAGCGATCCTTTTTGATCTTCAATACTACCAGAACTTAAGTCCTATCCATTAAACCTGGCTGAGTAGTTTATTGTTGCAGAAATGGAAACTACGTAGTCAACTTTTATATTAAGACCAGTATCTCTTGCTGTTTCTGTAAAGATCTCATATGTATTACTATCTGTTAAATACTTCTTACCTTTATCATCAACAAGTGATACATCGAACGAATATGGAGTAACAACATACTGGCATGATACCTGCTGTGTATCATTACCATCTGTTGCAGTAATAGTAAGCATAGCGTTTGTATTAAGATTAATATTAGTCTAAAATCTAAACGCGTTTTCGATAGATAAAATCTAAGTTCTTGTATTAGTAGTTTCTCCACCATTAGCAGTTTTTGTTGTATATGAGTATGTTACATTAAACTTGCCACCATTTGGGTTGTTTATTATAATAAGAAGTGGATATAAGCCTATTCCATTAAGAACAATATTTCCTCCCTTAAGCTGGATACCATTAAGCGACGCAAATATACTAAATGGTTTATCGCTACCTCCGCCTCCGGAACCAGAGCCAGAACCGACTCCGCCATATTTATAAATCCATTTAACATTTGTCTTAAGTGAATTTACATCATTAGTTATAGACGATAATTTGTCGGACAGCGTTGAAGAGCCATCCGACATTATTATATCGTCATCACTAACAATCTTAGAATTGTTATTTAATCTCATACTGTAAGCATTATTGTTTCTGTATCAACCCACTCTCCGTAGTTGTTATCAGAAACCTGTTTAAAGTACTGTAACTTCATAGGAGATGTAGAGTAATCGTACTGTGTAAATTTAGCTGTAGATGTAAGAATGTTAGCTATTCTAACAAGTTCAACATTGTAATCAGAATCCTAGAGTCTTATTATACCAAACATTGGATATTTCTAGTTAGCGTTTGCTACGTCTTTTCCGTTTTTAACTGTTGTTTCTGGTATAGCTATAGAGAACTTCTAGTTTGCAGAAGGAAGTTCTTTATTTGATGTAAGTTTAAATCCTGTAGCCTAACACATAAAATAAGTAACACCGCCTTCAAGATTAGGTACGCTTGTATATGGGAAGAAGCCAGTAGGAGCCTATCCTACATCACCTCGTTTTGTTAAAGGGAATTTTGTGTAATCTTTACCATCTTCAACGAATCTAACATTATCGTTCTACAATGTATTGCTCATTGAATACTATGCAAAATTGTCTTTACTGTTTTTGTTCTATCCAAAGAAGAAATACTCTCTAATAGGGTATGTACAAGCATATGTGTGTTTATGACCACCGATCATAAGTTTTACTCCTTTATACTCAAGGAGTCTACTAAGCCAGTATGTACCAGCACCAGTTTCAGTTTTATCTATCTAATTGCAATGGCTACCGATTAATGTAGCACCATTAGGTCCGAGTGATCTAGAATACTGTTCCTGTCCAGTCGCGATACTACTATTGGTAATAACAGTAAACGGCATTTCGTGACAAGCTGCTATACACTTTTTACTAGTGTTAAGCATGTTGTAAACCATTGTATATATTGGTGTAAAACTGTTGACATACTTCTTGTTTGTACCAATAGTGTAGCCAGTGTAGATATTTATAGTATCACTACCATCTTTGAGATTAAACCACTGATTGCAGTTAATCATTGTAATCTCACTGTTAATCATAATGAATCTATAGTTCTTTGAATCAAAATAGTACAAAGAAGGAATATATTTGTTATTTACAATAGGAACGAATACCGACTCATCTATATCGTAACAATAGAATACATGGAAGTAGAAAGAGTTTGATTTACCAAGGTCGTCTCCAGTTCCAAGATCTGTTACGTTTGTACCGCAGAGGTCGTTGTTACCAACAACATTCATCTACTCAAACTTGTTAAATAAAACCTTACCAGCGTTATAGTAATCAAACCACTCATTGATTCTTGTTCCATTCTGCGTCATATCTCCAGTATTCATAACAATAGGGATAATATTGCTACTCTTTTGGTCTTCGGCAATCTTTTCATTCAGCTTGTTTGCTGCTGCAGCCCAAACTTGGTACTGCAACCAATCAAATCCTTGCTAATCTGTTGTTTGATAAATAACTGGCTTATATGTTTCTGGATATAATGTAAATGTCTGTACATCTGATACATATGAACCAGGATTACCATTAGCATCAGGTCTACCAACAACATACTCCCAAACCTAAGGGCCTCCTGTAACAGCAGATCTAACAACATTAATTACACATTTATGAGATGTATACTGCGTACCATCTGCTGGGAATCTACTTACAATTCTATTATAGATAACGTTATTAACGTCTTTAGAGTACTCTTTTCTTCTAGGATAAGATGTAGCCTACGTATTAGCGTTTTCTACCTCTTTATAAGATTCGAATCTAGATGTCCAATCTGTCTAGCCTTTCTATCTAATCCAGATATACTCATCATGATATCCTACAGAGATCCAGTTAAATGCCCTATCCTTATGCATGTCTATACCAAACGAACATGTAACCATATTTGGTTTAGTTACATCAAGCTTAGACTTATCTGTGCATACATTCTTATTTAAATAAGATGCCTTTGGAGCAAAGTTAGCCACACTATACTATTCTTCAGAATGAGGGAAACTAATCATTGGAGAACTAAGATCAACAATCCAAACATCTGCTGTACTAGCCCATCTTGCTCTAGAACTGTCTTTAACGTTTGCTGACTAATAAGCCTACTGTGCAGGGTCAAGCTCAAATGTGTTTTTATACATTGTATTCGATGTAATATCAAGCACAAGCTTTGCCCAATATCCGGTCTTTGAAGAGTCTATAACACCTTTAAAGAAATAAATTGCATCAATGAATGATGGATCGTATAAGTTAGGATAAGTATTAGTGTCATTAAATATGGTTACAGAACTATCGTTAGATTTCCATAAATATGTTGTAGGAGTAAGGTCTGGATTACCATATGTTAAAGCAAAACCATTTCCAAGACTAGAACTTGTATCGATTGTAAAATCAATCAACTTACCATCTTCGTACCACTCTTGATCGTACGAATCTACCTTAATATAAGCATTTTCGTCTTTCTTGTTACCATAATAAGCTCCTGCAATAACATATGTACCACCTGCTTTTATTGTACCAGTAAGCGGTAAATGATATACAGTCTGCTTTTCTTCTGTTGGTCTAGTATAATGCAAATAGCACCCCTGCAAGCAAAAGTCGCTATCAGATGTATTCTCAAGTTCAACGAACGCTCTTGTACAACCGTGTACAATATCCGTATCCAACGGTGCGTAGAATGCACCAATTTTTATTCTGTCAGAATATAATCCAATATTTTGTGTTTCGGATAATCTGTTAGATGGGTTTGCTTTATTATATTCGGCTAACCTAAGTCTGCCGATAAATCCTCTAGCACTCCAGCTATCCAAGTCAACACCACTAGCGATCACTCTATTAGAAAGCAGATCTTCGTCATTAGGAATTTCTTGATTAATAAGATCTCCAGACTCATTGATAAAGAACTTGTATTTCTTGCCAGTGTCTTGGTGAATAAATGTAATATCTGAAAGGTCTGTTATTCGTAGGTTTTCACCATCCTCGCGAATAATACCTTGCTTCTTAAGCAAATCTAATACTTCACTTTCTGTCATACCGTCATCTGGTGTTGTACCGCCACCAGCAGCAATTTTAACTAGTTTATTATTATTTTTAATCCATAAATTCTTTGTACTTTCAACAAAGGTTAATTCGTTATTCTGAATTTGGTCCTTTATCTTCTAAAGTACATCTTCTGATTTTACAGAACGAATTGTTATATGTGATACTTTATATTTGTAATCCTACTCCGATGGTGCGCTAGGAATAACCTGGTTAGAAAAATCCTGGAACTTAGAACATATATCAAACATAGAAACGTTTGTATCTTTAAACGTAACCCAGTCTGGATAATATGAATGTCCTATATCGTTTCGTATATTGTTTAGCTTATAATCATAGTAATAACCCTATTTGTATACCTTGTCATGGATAGCGTCACCGATACTAATGTATATATATCTACTACCAGCATCTTCTACCATTCTACTAATGCAAACCATTATATTGTACGCATCAGCTTTTGGCAACTCTATTGAATTTATATTAAAACGAGTCTAGTTTTCTCCGTTTGTTAAATGTATAGTTACATCTGGATTAGTTACAGTAAAATACATAAAAATCTTAGGATCTGTAATCTATTTTACAGTCTAGTCGTCATTCCATGTAGCTTCTCCAGTAACCTTTACTATACCTTCTTCATCATAACCTAAGTTTGATTCTGGTGTAAGCTCGCAATCCTAACCTATTGTAAGACTTGTGACAGATGACAAATCTTCTTTATCAACTGCCCACAATGGTTCATCGTCTGGATCAGAAATACCGTCTAGAACAGATGACATTAACGTATTTTCATCAGTATATGAATTGATTCCATATCTAAACGTATTCCTTATTTTTGCCACTTCGCTCTATAAGGCTCTTATGGCAGAAAACAAAATGTCGACATATGTACCATTTACCTCAACTTCTCTAGAAGGTTTTGTTTTTAGGTCATTTTCCTTATCAGCTATAAGTATATATTTATCAGGGATGTCACTAGGATTCATGCCATCTATGATTTCTTTTGTATATGTAGGTATTCCGGCAAATGATCCAATGCCGCTATTTATAATTCGCTTATTTAATTCGTGCTGACCAATTTTGAGCTATTCATCGTATATTTGTCCAGCATCTGCCACAACGCCTTCTGTAGACGCACTAACAATCCTTCCGTATACGATAGTATCCTCTTTCTTTGGTCTTATATACGAGTTTTTAATATCTGCCATAATTAGTCATTTTAGAATATTGCCTTTACAGAAACTCCTCCAGACATAGTGTTTTTAAGTACTGGGTTAGAACCTGCATAATAATAATATCCTGTTTCAGCATTATACTAAACAGTAGTAAATGGTATATTATTCATACTTCCATCAATAAGGTTTTTAATAGGCTTTTTAGACATTACCCACAAATATTGACCATCTACATAATTTACTATAGTTGAAAATCTTGATAAATCATGAACTTCGAGAAGCAAATTAGGGTCTACATTCTGTATTCCTACCTTATCATATGTTTCCTATGATGGGTTTTCGTATCCATCGTCAGACCTGTCGAATCCTTTATCCTGATCACTTTCTTCGTCTTCGGCGAATGGTCTTACTGCGAGATATCCAATAAATCCAGAATTAATCAAAGGATCAACTCCAGTTGTTATTGTTATACCACCAGTCTACTCTGTACCTTTATCAACGATTTCAAATATCTCTCCATAATCTATCGTATTAGTTTTAAGCTATCTTTTTCCCCAACCAGGAACAAATGTTTCTACGGCAACAATTAATTGATATACTCCGCATATCTAATCTTTTGATGGAAAGTATGCGTTTATAACATTATTGTTTGCGTCTAATTCAGACTCCATGAGATATTTTGTTTTGTCCAAAGGTCTGTATTTATCCATTTCGCACTTGCAGTCAAAATCCCTTCCGTTGTAGTAGAATTTATTTCTACAATGAGGCAATACGTGATACGTAGGACATCCACACCAATTTAGCAAATACTAACTATTGCAGCATTTTTTATTCATGCTCTCGGTTAATGTTTTATTAACCAAATAACATTTTATATTCTTGATATTAGATGCACTATATTCTGTTTTATCAACAAGTGATATATTTATTCTAATATCATTTCCGATTCTGATTTTTTGCATATTGATATGTATTTAAAAACAAAAAGCCGAGATAGGGCTTATTACCCCACCCCGGCTAAATATTAAAATTTCGTTTCGTCGTATGCGTTTGCATTACTAATAGGATTTGCAATATTCTGACGAGCCTGGATCATATCCTGAAGCTTCTCTACAAGACCGCCAGCAATTTCTACAGCACCTGTTTCGAAATTAGCGCCATCGTTAGAAGCGTAAATCTCAACTGTCTGCTTTGTTCTGCGCCACAAATCATCAGCTGTTCTATACTGGTTCTCAAACTCGATTGTAATACCGTCGTACTTGTTATCGATATTTGTAACCATAGCTGGCTGAGGATCATACCAGCAGCTACGATGCAGAACACCCTGGTAATCAAATGATGCACGTTCGCGATCACGAATAAGCTTAGCTGAAGCAGGGTATGTTGTACCTTCCTTCTTTGAGAAAACTGCACCAAGATCATACTTGTTGTTAGATGCCCAGCCTGGAGCAGCAGGGTTCATCCAATACATATTTGCATCGAAACGACCCTTCATGTATACGTTCTCTGTTCTATTAGACTCATCGTCATCATACTTCATTGCTGTGAGAACAAGCTTCTTCTCATCAGACTTAGCGTATACTCTCTGACGCTTTGGAGCACGGATAATATCCTTAATCAAACCAGCGATAATCTGCTCAACGCCATCGCCAACTTCTGTAACGTAGCTATAAGACTCTGTCCATTTACGATAGCGCATTGGCATATCCTTAAATGTAAGACGAAGTACAACAGGACAACCGCCCTGAGCAAGAACCTTAAGTGTTTCTGCTGGTACGTTTGTAAAGTCTATTGTAATCTGGTCTTCAGCATCGTCCTTATAGTCAAGCTTTGTTACAGACTTAATGTCTGCCACATTGATAATGTTAGACCACTTGATAACTGGAACAAACTTAACTACACCATCCTTGCTAACCTTCTGGAAGCTATCAGATGTAATAACACCAATCTTAAAACGATCTGCGTTTTCATCGTAAGCATAAACATCTGTAATAGCTGTACCATCCTGTGCTGATGGATCGCAGTTCATGAATACAAACTTACCAACCAATGGCTTAAGTTCTGCTTTTGTTTCCTTGCCAGCCAAATCCTCAGCTGTAGCAAGAGTCTTTCCGTTCTTGTTAGAAACAAGGACTGTATTTACATATGTAATCATATTAAAATTAATTTTTTCTACTCACCCTATAATGTTAATGCTAGACCTAACTAGCTGGGCTTTCCACGTTAAAATTATTATTCTTGTGTATTTACCTCTTGAGTTATAGTTTTATAGCGCTCGTCTTTCTTATTTTCTAAATACATTTGAGCAGCAATCTTTATAATCTCGGGCATAATAATATCCTCGAAATCCTCATATTCATAATAAGGATTATCGAGCGTTATTTCTGTAGGCTTTCTGAGATAACCTAAAGAATATTCACTAATCTTATATTGTTTGTCTGTGAGCAACATACATCCATTAGAGTTTCTTACACGTAGAGGTCTAGCTCTATGAAATCTGTAATGAAAATCTGTAAGACTATTGTTAATTCTGTACATAAAACTATCCTACGTGCACTCAAACATGCATGTATTAATTTTATTCTCTCCATCAAGATCGCTTATCACGACGTCCTCATTGAGTGAGAACATGAAGTCTTCTGGATATGTTATTGTGTAAGATGTATATGACGGCTGACTTTCATCTACATTCATATTTGTTGATGTGTAAGTCTTCTGTTCGTATAGCTTAATAAGATCTTCTCTACGCTTTTCATTTTGTTCGTATGAAGTTCCGTGAACAAGATCGCTATTAAATCTAAGCTTAATGAACTTACTAACAGCCTAATTGAGCCAGAATAAAGATTCGTCAGTAGATGGTTTGTCTAGCTGGCTATCAAATTTATTTATCTCCCTTTCTAGCCCTACTAAAATATCTATATTCCTCATTACTCAGCCTCCTACTATTTTGGTTGTGATTTCTATTTAGAATTACCCTAAGCAAGTTTTAGTTTATACTGAGTCAAATACATGTCTACAGCACCTGACACGAGCTCTTCAAAACATGAATACGGAAGCGAACAATAACTATGTACAGCTCCAGCAGACTGATCGTTGTCATCAAACTTTAATACATTGAATGCATTAGGTTGGCAATAGTATGTAAGATCTACACTCTCTATCTATGTATATACGTCAGATATAACCTTAAACTAATTACTTGTATAATTAGTACTTTCAAATATAACTAATGGATTTTTTATGATCCCATTATAGTTGTAGTACGCATTGATTACGTTGTCTACATCTTCCTGCTTAATAAGTATATTTGGTGTAATTACACCATCTTCTAAAACCTTATCACTTTTATAATTTTTTGTAACGATGCTTTCTGATCTTACGTACATTGCGTAATCTTCAGGCAGTTTATATAAGCCATCATCATTTGATGTTTTTATATTAACTCGCCTAATTAAAGATCTACTAACATCGCTTATTCTTTTAGCTCGTCTAGTACCACGTTGAAAATCGTCTTCGTTAGAATACAATACTTTTACATACTGTGTCTAGAACTCGCTTAAGAATGAATATATCGCATCGGTGCTAAGTTTCTCTTCTGTCGCAAACTAAGGATATACTTCAATTAGTCTGCGCTCAAACTCAATACCAAGTTTTCTTGTTTCTTCTCTTGTCATGATTCAAGTGGTCTAGTATTAGCTTTAGTAGTAAGTCTACTAGATTCTACAATCTCGGTAGACATAATAATTGCCAAATTAATTAATTCTTCCGCCATGCTATCAGATAACTCAAATTTAGTCTATCCGAAATCATAGTCGTTTACTGACAGTCCTGGTCCAATAGCGAATTTTGCAGGACGTTTAATATATGTGAATTCAGCTGTTGACTGAGCTCCATTATACTGTACATCCATTGGATCTACATATACCACAACATTGTTGTTCTCTATACATCCTACAGGCTACTCAATCCAAGGTAGGTTTGTTTTTGTTACCTTAAATTTTTTAGCAACATCATGCGATACGAATACTATGTTTTCATATTGATGGCTCTTGTCATCATGAGAGCTAATGCTTTCTTTGATTTCAATCTATCCATCAATTATGTATAAAACAAGATTATCTATAGTGTGCGTAGCGAATGTATAGCTATTATCGTCAGATAAACTACCAACGGCAGTTAATTTATTAATCAATGGCTATAAATCTTCGATTGCTTTCATATCTGACTCAAACGCTGACCTTCTAGGATTGTTTCCTGTATATTTTTGAGCTATAAGAGCTAGGTAGGCTTTATCGAGTATTGTAGCAATCTCATATTTAGTTAGCGACGGATATGACGAAGTTATATTTGCCTTGTCATATTCAATCATAAACTTAGTATAAATATCACTATGCGTCATACGTCGTTAGTTTAATTATTTATTTTCGACCTGATTAATAATCGAGATCTTTAAGTCTTGATTCTTCTTTGCGTCCAAGTATGCAATACAATCCTGCAATGAGTCTGCAAGCATCTCAGAACCATAGTAATACTGTGTTCTATCCTTACGGATAATACCTTTGGCAATAGCATTCTCGATCAAGAACTCTGTTTCCTTTGTCTTGTTATTAACCCACTTTGTAAAGAAGTTCTGTGGTTGCTTATCAACCAATGAGAACAATGTAGACTCTACAAGCTCATTAGACATTGTATCAGCGCTAACGCCGAACAATCTAAGACACTTACGCATCTCTTCAAGAGAAAGCTTGCCAAAAGCAATAATAGCATCTCTACGAAGCTTGTTAATCTTATTCTTCTCAATAGCTTCAGCCTGTCTATTAATAAGAAGATAATCCTTACCAGCATTGAGTTTATCAAGTGATGTGGCTACTCTCTTATGTCCCTCAAGGAACTTAATAATCATAGCCTGTCGTGGGAATGAGTCATCGAGGATTGTACTCTTAGAGCCAACCTTAACACAGAATGTGTTCCAGAATGGGGAATTCTTAGCGAGATGGCCTTCTGGATAGCCAAGCTCCTTTTCAAATTTCTTTTCGTCCTCAGGTGTTAAACCTGTGTATATCGACCCAGATCTGGTAAAGTAAGGTGCAATATAATCAAAACAATGTTTATACTTCAACAATCCAGCCCAGGGATTTTTCTTTCTGATCTTTAATTCAACTACCATAATTTTTCAATTAGTTGTTGCAATGCCAAGCTCCCACCCTGTTTTGGGTGGGGTTGAACATTGTATATTATTTTATTAATTACGCGAGCTCTACTGCTCTATTCTCGACTGCAATAGTCTCCTGGTCTTCAGCATCACAATACAAGATACCGCATGACAATGGGTTTCTCAACATGATACCCTCTTCACCAAGGAAGTGTACCTGGTAACCATCACGGCTATTAGAACGCATAGTGTTAATGTTGTTTGCATAACCATTTGGTAATACAGAACCACCAGTACACCACTGTACGAACTCACGGCCCTTACGACATACCTTAACGATGTTAGCCTAACCATCACGACGACCAAGGTCAACGAACAAGAATGTGTAAGACATCAATGGCTTACCTGTCAATGGGTGAAGCTGACGGAACATTTCCATGTTGTCAAACATAGCACAACGCTTAACTGTCAACTCAATACCATTAGTCATAGTGTAAGTTGTGAACTGACCACCCAACTTCAAGTCCTGACCAGAACCTGTAATGAAGTGTGTATCAATCATATTGAAGCTAGCTGCCTTCTCCTTCAAGATACGGTCGAACTCACGAATACCCATCTCACCAGTCAAAGCAACGAACTTACGCTCGTTAGTACCAATGATATTGTAGCAGAGATCGAACAAGTAATCCTCGAACAACTCTGTAGTCAGCTTTGTATAATAACGTACGTTAGCTGGAGCAATCTGCTCGAACAAACCTGCAGAGATTGGAACGAAACGACCATTAGTACCCTTCAAATTGTAAGTACCATCTGCGTTACGGTTAGAGTGAGCGAACAGCAACTGCTTCTCCTCTCTCTTCTTCCACTCACGAAGAGCCTTCCAATACTGATAGTCAGACCACAAATAAGACTTCTTACCTGTCTCAGGATCAGTCAAAGCGATAGCCAATACTGTAGAGTAAGCATCACCAGTGATATCGTAAGTAAGACGCATAGTCATCAAGCTATTACGCATCTTAAATGGAGTCTGATAGTTGATGATATCTGCCTCATCACTGTACTCCTCGTATGCAGAACCGATACGGTCTACCTGACGGCCTGGGAGCAAATACTCGCAAGGAATATAAGAACCCTGGAAGCCTTCTGCTACATAGCACTCATATACCCATGTGCTACCATCCTGGTATGGAGTACCGTTCACACGTACCTGGAAGTTTACGTTGTCAAATGCAAGAATTGCACCTGGACCGAACCACTTCTCTTCAAGACCAAGATAAATAGGAGTATTGTTAATACCAGGAGTCAAGCCATCTGCAATTGACTTAGGAGTAATCTCCTTGCCATTCCATTTAGCATAGCGGATATTAACAGCGTGATCAGCATCAATCATTACAGACCACTCATATTCTCTGTTTTCGATAGTCATGGTTGAACCAAGACCACCAGTTAACAAGTCGATAGTAGTTGAAATACCATCATCCTTTGTACCAAAAACCAATGACAACAAACCTGCTACTTCATGAGGCTTTGTAAGCATTGCGTTAGCAATCATGTTTTCGTCTACCAAGTCAGCAAAACGCTTACCACGGTAGAGCTGAAGATTATTTAATAAAGAACTTGAATTATTCATAATATATTAATTGTCTCATCATAGGTATTTTGACGCGAGATCCCATGCCTGAGGTTGTTTTTCATGCCCAACATTGTATGATGTATGATTTTTTGTTTGGTGTTTGAGCATTTGTCTAAGTTTACTCGCAGCAGATGTCTGACCATTGCGCTGTGCTTCGCCCAGTAGAGCATCACCCTTCATTGTGAAGTAGGCTGATTCTATCAAATTGTTAACAAGGTTATTATTAAAAGCCTTCTGATACTCTGTTAAACCGTCTGCATCAGTTCTTGTAATATAATCGAACAACGCTTTTCTATCCTCCTTTGGGATATTAATACCTCTAATATTTGTGAGGCTATTAATACTAGAAGTAAGATCGTTCATGAACTGTGCAGCTTGCTGCTCTTGTTCTTGTCTTTGAGCTTCCTGTTGCTGAGCCATATATTCTTGCTGTTGCTGTTCGTACGCCTTAAGATAATTTACAGCATCAGCTGCTTCATCTTCAAGCATGTCAGCATCTTCATAGCGCTCAATCTTGCGACTAATCTGTTCGTCATTCATTCCTTGTAATCTATAGAACTCACGAACAGCTGCTTTCTGATTAGATTCGTCCTCCAAATCTATGTTATCATAAGACATAGATTTCTGTTGTGTCTGATAGAAGTCTTCAAATCTACCACCATTCTTTACGTACTGATCAAGTTTAGCAATACGATCATCGGCGTACTGTGGGGTTGAATTTTCATCTACGACATCTTTGATATACTCAACGAGGCCCTCGACTGACTTAGGTTTCTCGTCTGCATCAACACTCCAACCATTAGCTTCAGCGAATGCGTCAAAGAAAGCACCAATCTATTCTGCTTCTCCAGGATCTACGACGTCGGTGTCAGTCTGCTGATCATTATCATCATTGTCGTCATCCTATTCGTTGTTAGCTGTAGTTGTGTCGGACGTATTATTATTTAAAATATTATCTGGAATCTGCGTCTCATCATCATGAGCATTAGGATCACCAGTTACATTCTTATCATCTTTATTATCCTCAGAAGACTTGTCGTCATCTGGATTGTCTAAATTATCAATATCATCATTAGGGTCATCTAACACCTGATTAACCACATCTTGGTTATCGATGTCTGTAACGCTGTCGCCACCTTCCTGGCCACCGAACCCTAGAGAGCTCAAAGCGTCTTCAAAATCGCCTAATGGATTTTTCTTCTTTCTTGCCATAATTTAAATTATAACTAAGTTAATATTTTTAATTGTTGTACGCTACACGGGAGTCGAACCCGTGTAATGTTATCATTTATTCCACTTTGACGCATTATGTTCAAAGTTGGCTTTCTTTCTCATAGCTGCACTATACTTACTTGGATTTCTTAAAACTCTATTAGCAAATCCATGAACACTCATACAATGCTATTTAGCTGCTTTGGTAAATGTTCCACGCTTGGATGGTTTGATATATATATCTTTACCAGAATTGTAATCATTAGACTTTGCTTCAATAGCAAATGGAATAACGGATGGTAAATACTTTAATGAATTTCTAATACTATTTTCTAAATCAATTACATTCTACCAATCTTTATTGCTGTTTGTTTGTTTGGCTTTACCTAATAAATCTTTATACGCATTATAATAATCTGCACCATATCCATTTACGACATCAAAATTAGCCATTATTAAATCCATCTATCTATTATCTATAGCTTTTTCTAACTCTTTGCCAGACGGATATTTGCCGTTAATCAAATGTTCTGTATCAAGCAATCTATGCCTAACCTGATTCATTGTTGCCCTATACTCTTCCCAATCTTTAGAATCTTTTGCGCTAGGTTTCCATTTATAGTCACTTGGTAAAAAGTTCTCAAATCTATACTGTCCCTTCAAACCGTTTGGTATCTTAAAATCTGTTCCATGCGAAGCAGCTTCATGTAGATACGTAGAATTAAACTATCCGCTTTTTATCGCATCTATAAGATTTCCGTTAACTGCTTTTGCTTTTATATACGGAATACCGGAATATCTATCAAAGTATCCTTTCCATTTAACATCATTTTCTGGGACTGTTATAATGCCTTTTGGCAAACGCATTTCTGAATCTATACCCTATTTATTAAATAATGGCTACATTACACTCTTGTAATAATCGTCAATATTTTCAGAATAATATTCTCCTACCGGAAAGTTTTTAAATCTAGTATCACCTTCCGACATAACTTGTGGCATATTTTTAGTTGCTCTAAAATAATTGCCATCAAAATTAAGAGGAATTTCCTAACCTTTTGTATAATTAAAATAGCCCTCTTTTATTTTATCAGACAATGTTTTACCATTAGCTAGTCCATTTTGATTACTATTTTGTTTTAAAATATTTGAATCTTGTTTAAAGATCCTAAATGGATTATTCTCTGCAATATCTGCTCCTTTAACAAGTTTACCCATAGCTGATTCAGGAACTTTATCCATATGCTGATATATAGCTATTATTTGTTCGTCAGTAGCATCAGGAAATATCTATTTAACTATAGACGCACCGTATGGACCATGACCATCTCCAGCCCAAAGTTTACCAGCGTCATGCATAAGTGTTGGAAATAACGCTTCATTTGGATATCCTGCCTGCAAAGCTCTCTAATAAGAGTCTCTACTATGTAGAAATGTATTCCAATCAGTTTTGTGCCAATCTGGATTTTCTAACCTATGTCTAGCAAGTCTTCCTCCAGGAACATTTGATAAAGCTTCATTCTATATCTTGAATAAATTAGCAAGATTTACATTGCCTCTATCATCAATTACTTCTGATATTTTATGCTTATTTCCGGTATATACTTGATATGTTGGCTAACTGAGCTATAATCTCTTTTGCTTTTTAGATGGAGATATAATTAATTCGTGATCATATCCAGGTTTACTATACGCGATATCTTTAACTAACTATTTATCTGCATTTGAAAGTGAAAATTCTTTTTCCAATAATTTCTATCTAGCTAAGCCCTATAATTTATTAAGACCAAGTTTACCTCCGTATCTTCCAATACCATACAAAGCCGCTTTCCAAGCTAATTCTAAAGGCTTTCCAATAGCAGCAGATTCCACAATAAACTCACCAATAGGGTCAACAGGAGACAATCTATCCTTATATAGTAAATCCTAAAGTCTAACTGATTCTATATTTTTATTTATAGTTCGTTTTAGATTATCAGGCATCTTACCAGTTATTGTAACTGGATCTAGATTGACATGTCCACCAACTTCCATTACGTCACCAGTTTCTGGATTAACAGTTACTCTATTTCTATCAACAAGTCTACCTGGTAATGTTGGATCAGAATTTGCATCATTAAACATTTCTACCTATTTTTTATAAGTAGACAATTCGTCTTCACCTCTATCAAACTTAGGTAGTTTTAACTTCTTTCTAAGCTACTTCATAGCTACCTACTAATCTGCTTCAGCCTATGCTTTTCTTCTACGTTTAATCTTACGAAAGAGCTTATGACGTTGATAGTCATTCCTCTTCTACATCTTTCGCTTAGGACTTTCCATCTATGTCATAATTACATTAGTTTAAGATTGTTACCTCTTCTCCACCAGAACTTCTAGCCATAAGAGTCTTTACCAAAGTTATTAGATGGAAGCAGATTAAGTATATTCGGAAGTGAAGGCTATGTTATCCTATCATACATCTACTGTTTATACTTATTGAGATCACGCTATTGCTGAGCCTTGATTTCTTCCTAAGTTGGGCCAAGTAAAGTTGTTGGAACATCTGTTCTAATAGTACTAGGCTATCTTGTAGAAGGAGAGTTTATTATTATAGGACTAGCATTCTTAGCGTCTTTATAGTCCTGTACGAGATCATTAAACTATACATTATAGTTATAAACATCTTTATGTGCATTCTTATGATAGTAAGCCGCCTTAACAAGACTATCCATACATCTAAGATTTCTAGAATAGTTCTCAAAAGAATCTTCATAATACCCTTTCTACTTAAGCGCTCTTGCGTAATCATGTGTAGATTTAGCTCTAAGCGCTGCTCCGTATCTAGTATGCATAAGCCTTACATAATCCTTAACGAAATCTGCATCACTCTTGTATGTAGTATAAGTCTTACCATTCCATCCTACACCTCCATAGTTATGCTATTGCCTAGCAACTCTAGATCTACCGTAGTTAGATTCATATGCAAGCTAACGCATTACATTATAGTACGCAGCATCACCATAACCATATCTGTTTAACTATTGTCCTACAAGAGGACCCATTCTGTTAACAAAAGTATTAATAGAATCATCTTTTCCACCTTTATATTTATGAAGTATAGGATGCTCTTCATTTAATGGAGTATCGAAAGGCAATGGCTCGATAACGTCTTCAGCTATATTAACATCCTTTCCTTCATTATAAGCATTAAGTATAGACTATACATTCTGATCCATCTACAGCTACTCTTCTGGACTAGGTTCCTCAGCCTGGGTGTTTCCACCCAAGTTGATTCCTCTAATATCCTTCCAGTAATCAGCGCCATTCTTCCACGCCTCATACTTCTATTGAAATGTCTTATTGTCGAACTTCATAATTATTTACTTCTAGCAGCTTCTGCGTTCGTTTTATTGCGTATGGCCGTGCGAGCCTTAAGTTTCTCGCGTTCATAAGCAGCATCATCCTTAGCCTTCTACAGCTCTGTCTCATGCTTCATCTTATCCTTCTCAAGCTAAATCTTCTGATCTTCTATCTCGCGCTTCTGTTTAGCTTCATAACGCTTATTATAAGCCTCTTGATTAATTTTCTGCTGCTCGATAGCCTGTTTACCAATTTCTACCGGATCTGGGATTCCATTTTGATCCTGATCTAATTCCTCGGTTCCACGATAAGCATTAATCTGAGCTACAGCTATCTTAGTCTGATTATCTTGATCAATCTGATATCTCTGAAGATCCATCTGAGCTTCCTGTAACATAAGTTCTTGCTGTTTAGCTTCATTCTGCATCTGCTGTAATTGCTGTTGCTGCTGAGCTTCTGCTTCCTGCTGCTGCTGCTGTATCTACTCTTGTCTAGTCTACATATCCTTAAGCTTCTGCTTAATGATATTGAAGTTATCGTTTGTAAGAATCTCTGCTGCTTCAAGTAAGCTAGCACCATTCTGCATAGCTGGCTGTATAAGCTACTGAAGTTTCTGTATATTCTCAAGATCTTTAGATGTATCACTTACGAATACATCCATGTCCTCGTAGTAGAACTTATGAGTAATATCCAAGAATGCTCTTTCTCCATTATCAAAGATATACTGGAGCTTCTGTTTGCCTGTCTCTTCCCAAGCACCCTTAGCTGTATTAAGGAGCATATTAAGCACTCTTCGCTTGCACTAATTATGAACCCAGAATAATGGCTCAGTAATATGTGAGCTCTGTACTACAGATCTTTCTACATTACCTACCATCTCCGATGAACTTACAGCTCCTTCACGCTGCTATGTGATACCAGAGATTGTACCAGCCAGCTCTTCTATCTTATCCATCAGCTGTATGTATTCAGCTATGACGTTAGACATTGTAAGATCCAATGCTGTTATCTGGTTAAACTGAGCAGGCTTACCACCCTCTCTTCCTGGGATATTCCAACCTTCTTCGTATGGGTTGATAAAGTTAACACCAACGCTAGATAAGTAATGCATCCATTTAGCTGGGCTAATATTCATAGACTTAGGAATCTATGTAATATCCATGTTTACAACCTTACCTTTATCTCTAGCTATAGCTAACTCAAGTCTGTACCACAATACAATATACATATACTGCAATGGTTTAAGAATACTAACCAATGATCTAGGTTTACTATTTGTATTACTATAAATAGCACCACAATAAGGAAGCTTCTGGCTATTAGGATTATCGATACTTACATGCTGATACTCGATAGGCTGTATACCAAAGTATAAATCGCTACCAGCTCTATATCCTTCCCATACCTCTATAATCCAATCTGGCTCTACGCTAACCTCGTTACCAACAGGCTGATACGTTTCATCAACTATGTTAATCTGAGGCTGTCCGGCATCATCTGTAGTTGTTACATAGAATATCTTCTTGAAAGACTTCCAGCAACAATGCCATACATTTACAAGCGATTTACCAGATCCTTCAAATATAGGATTATCATATATACGCAACTATATACCCATATCAACAGGGCTTCTATCTCCAAGGTTTCTGCCAGGAGTAGAACCAATCATTTCTTCAAGCTTGTCAAGATCCTTCTCTTCAAGCTTGTCGTAATATCTATCGTATACTTCTGTAATAGGCATACGCATCTTTCTGCAACACCATGATCCATCCTCGATAAACTCCAAGTCTGGACTCTTGTCGTAAGAGAAACATATAGGATTAACTCTCTCCGCATATGGTTCTGCATTAAGTACGCCAACGTAATAAATTTCTCTACCTGAGATCAATCCGTCCTTCCAGCCTTTGATAAACTCGTTGTCAAGATCAAGCTTCTCTCTCAGATAGGTAAGAGAATGATATGCAGTATTCTCTACAATATCTTTGTAGTCTTTGTCCATATACTTAGCTATCTATTCTGGAGGCATAATCTCTCCAGACTATAACTACTCCTGGAACTACTAAGCTTCTTCTGGGCTCATTCTAGCTGTTATAGCTGCTTCTATATATTGTAGAATCATCTATTTCTCTTTCTCCTGCATTTCAGATGTAGCCTCCTATGAAGTTCTGATAACTCTGAAGTTAAGAGGTCTTTTCGTTTCCTCACCTATAAGCAAATCTACTTTAGGTCTTATAATATTAAAGTCGTGAGGAGTAGCAGGAAAACCATCCTCGACCTTGAATGGGTTTGTAATTGATTTAAAATCCTTCTCGTCGAAGATGCTGTTATATAAATTATAATAGGTCTACAGCTCTCCGTAATATGATGTACTATTTCCTCCAGATGTTACGTTACCTTCACCTATAATATAGTTAACGCAATCTTCCTGCCACTTCTTTCCTTTCTTTGAAAGAGGGAGCTTTTGTCTGGGGAAAGCTGAATTGTATAAGTTATCTTCCATGTATTAAAATGTGAATATCGGCATACCGTCTTCACTTGTGCTGCTATCTTCTTCAAACCATTGTTTGCTAAATAACGGCATCTCGAAGAGTTCAACCTATTTGTTTTGTTCTTTTGCAGACGATACCTTTACCTAATAGAGCTCCTCTCTGTATATCATTACCATACACAAAGCTATAACACGGTCTACATTTCGTACACCATCATTCTCTATGAGCTCTTCTATTAGAGGTTCGCTGTATACTCTTTCTACATTAGGGTGACCTTCTTCAAACTCATCTAACAGCCACTCTAATATTAATCCTTCGCCATACGCCCTAATTTGCTTGGTCATATGGCATCCTTTTCTTCTTTGCACTTTGCTGTCTTTAAAGACTTCAGATATGATTTTATCTGGCTAATCAGCCAAGAGGTAATCGCAGTGTTTATTCGTAAAGTAAGGGTAGATTCCTTTTCTTTCATTCTCAAATAATAATCTAGCGTTATAAAACGTAAGTAGCTTGCGCACATTCTCATAGTATTCTTCTGCTGTATCAGGTCTTCCAGAATACTCTGCTACTATTACATCTGTCCATGCTTCACCAGCTCTTACTCGCTTAAATATAAATGTAGAACCAAGAGAGTTTGTAAAGCTATCATCATGGTCGTAAGGGTCGCATCCCCCTATATATAAACCGAGTGGAGGATCCTTTACAGGATATTCCCATATAACTACAGATCCATGTGGTTTATCTCCCTTCTTAAGAGGGTAGTTAGTTATATCACCACTAGGCTTTTCTGTAGCCTTTACTTGGCCATTTCCATCCCATTCAAGATCAACTATATGCTTCATACTCTAAAGCTTCTTATTGGTCCTTATTCTGGTCAATTGGTCCATTAATAACTTTCTAGGGAATATATTCTTACCGAGCTCCAATACAGCCTCTGCTGGTCTTATAGGACGTTCTGATATAAATCGGTCTATTGATTGCTAACTAGCACCACCGTCTTTTACTTTGTTTCTCTGATCTATAAGATTCTGTATAGCTTTCTCTTTATAGCTATTTCCATCCTTGTCCATGTAAACCTAATTACCATCATCATCGAATGACTCTAGGTTAGAATACGCTGGAACAAAGAATGCGCATTCAGTGTTCTCTCTACCTTCGTCCCATATATTAGGGAAGCTAAGAACATTGTAAGACTTAGGCTTATAGAATAACTCTTTCAATCCTTCAAAGCTAGCTCCTTCAGTACCACCAGTACCAAATGCTATCATCAATCCGAACGCTTTACCATCATCAGTTTCTACTGAAGGCTGTTCTATACGCCATGCATCAAGAAGGCTAGGGAATTTACCACCTTCCTCCCATAGTACAAGCTTAGCACGAGTACCACGCACACGTTCCGGATCGTTCTTAAGTGTTATTCCTGTTATACTTGACAAATATCCTTGCTCGGTCTACTTACCAAACTCATCGGTGATTTTATAACCGGATGTTCTTTCCATACGTGTAGACACAAGTCTTTGCTTAGCCCATGCAGTATGCTTATCAAGGAAATCCATTATCTGCCAGGCTTTAGTTAACAAACCATCACCTATAAGGAATTTCTGTTCTGATGCTATAGCAAAATTCTTCGAACCTGGTATAAGCATATAGTTTCTAACTAGCATAGACCCACCCTTAAATGAATATCCTCTCTGTCTGCATTTAAGTACAGCCATGTGTTTACCTTCAAGCTCTGCTTGTTCTATAGCGCAAAAATAGTAGTAATCATAGTCCCAAAAGCTAGGGAACTCAAGTATACGTTGTCTTCTCTTTCTAAGATTACCTTCTCTATCTGTATACTCTTCTTCCTTAAGTCTCATGATTGGACTATAATTTAGATAGAAGTAATTATATCCAGTTATACCTTCTCCATCCGGAGCTGTATAACCATTAATACATCTATCTGTTTCTTGCTCCCAATATTTGTTATAATCAGTAGTACCTCTGGGAGCTAAGGTATAGCATCCATGTTGTTGAAAGAAGATAGCTGCCTATCTGAACTTATCAGTATTATGGAGCTTCTAATTAAAGTCTATCATAATTATTCGTACATACCAATAACGCCACCACCTTTGACTCTACCGGTTTCTGCTTGTTCTGCTTTTGCCTACTTCATAGCCATGTCTAACGACTTGATTATTCCGCTAACATCTTTCAATATAGCTGAAAGCTTCTTAGCTGTATCTATATCAAGCTCTTCTTCTGCATAGCTATCCATCGTGTTCATAATGCCCTCTGCTGCGCTCTTAGAAGATTTAAGCAGCCTGGTAGCAGGAGTCTCTTGGAACTCCTGAAACCTTTTTGCTAATTCTTTTACAACGTCATCAGGTTTATAATTCTCATCATTAAGTACATCTTTAGCTACTCTCCATGTGCGTTCTTTCTCTGGATATGCCTCATATGGGCTATTCCATTTGTATCTCCACACTATGAATTCGATCTTCTTTAACGCCTCTTGTTTATCTTTAGAATTGTTATAGAAGTCTTTAAATGGTGGTATAGCTAAATCCTCTGTGCTTAATTGTATTTTGTTTTGTACAATGTCAAACATTACTTAAATAGTCTTTTAAGCCAACTATAATGTTTTCTTGTCTTTAAATAATCTAGATTATACTAGTTATCATAAGCTTCTCTCTCAAAGGAAAGATTTCTATACGCATTTCCTTTACAGAACAGTTTAACTAACCATTCTATTCCATACCACAAATAAAATGGTACATATAGCATTTCTTTCATCTATTCTGTATGTATCTATTCATGGTTGATTGTAATATCAGTTATCTTAGCATTCGGCTTACAGAATAGATATCCAAATAAATTAATCGCCAGAAATCCTTTTGGAGGAAGTATGTTCTATCTAATTATCTTCATATTTAATTACGTCATCATTCCTATAATCCACGCTGTACTTCCTATCTAAATTGCATTAGCGTTGCCTCTTATGGCATCCATTACCAACGAGCTATTCTGATTGTCAGCTATCTGTGAACGCATTGCGTCGAGCTGACTCTGGATTGCATTGCCCTGGTTACCGTCCTGGTTGTTCCACATACGCATAGCGAAGATCATCCAGATAAGATAAGCAAATGGGTTGTTCATGTAATCATTCTAGTTCATCATGGCTGCCATAGCCATTGGATCACAGTTATTCTTAGAAGCCAAAGCGGCTACTAAAGCGTCGTTATTGTCGTGTCCTGTACAATAAACTTTCTCGATCGTATCTATAATTAACAAGTTTTATAGTAAAACAATATGGAACTAGGACTGGAATAATCCTAGTCCCGTTTAATCTAAAAGCGTATTACTACGCAAGCCCTAGTATATTCCATCTAGGGGTAATAAAAGTCCTACCCTGGTACGCATTTGAAAAGAGGCGTGGTAGAATCTGTTGTGCTAGGCGGGGCAACGAACCCCGTCATGCTTACATTAAGACCTAGCTCAAATGTTAAAATCTCTCTTAACGTTTGTTTTAATTTTATCAAGCAGACTAATATAATCTGTGTATTTTTTCATGTCTTCAGAATTTTTCTCACCAGTAATCTGTATTTTATTATAGCTGTTAATGAGGTCGAATTCTTCTGTCTGTGAAACATATTCTCTAATAATATTTTTAATACAATCTTTATAGTTAGGAACACCTGTCAATTGTACCTAAATAAAATTATAGATAGTTTCTTCTTCGCCATCTTGATTTGTTTTCTACTCGCTGGTAATATTATAATTATAATAATATGTATTATTACCGAGTAACTCTATGGCGTTTGGTCTTATATTGGAACTTATTGTGTTCATATTTAAAACTATATGGTAAATGTCTTTTGTTTAACGTTTTGTATAACAACTTATTTTTAGATCGTACAACAAATGTAATTCTATTTCTTATTGCATGTATCTCAAAATATTTCTATCTTATTATAACTTCTACTATATAAAATCGAATGTTATTAAGACTAGTTATATGCTTAAGTTCTCCATTCCACATTTCTTTGTTTTATTTAATCTAGCATTTTCGTCAGCCAGATAAATATTGTCTAAGGTACAAATCTTTTCTTTAAGATTGCCTATTCTTTTCAAAACTTTTTATATTAATATCGAGTCTTCGGGATATCCCTACCAACACGACGTGGTTAATAAACGTTATCTTTTGCCAAGAGGCAAGGTCACTATTCCAAAAAATGAATTTGGAAATATAAATAGCTAACATTGGTATTGGCATTACTGACTCCATTATTAGAATTGAAATAGCTAAGACTGGCTTTGCTGCCATTATTAGCGTTACTACCTACTATGAGTTTTAGTAATGTTCCAGTAAGGAAGAATAGTAACCTATTTTAAATTAGACTCTCACTAATGACCTAAAGCCAACATTGGTATCGGCACCACTGACCCCAAGCTTAGAATAGAAAAAGCCAAGACCGGCCTAGCCGCCATAATTAGCGCCACCACCCACCAAGAGTGTTCTATTTTCAACAGAATCGACATCACACCAGTGATAATCACATTTATATGTTGACTCAGATCCAGCAATAGAAGAAGGAATTATTTCTGCTTTTGATCCAAGATCAAATGTTCCAATCCATCCATCTTGAGCAATTTCAACTCCAGCTATATCAAAAAGTGAATAATCTTCACCATATTTTGATACATCTGTTGTTGTATAAACATTGCTATTAGCTTTAGCTGCATCTCTCTTTATGACAATTCCTTCGAGATTTGTCCAAATGTCACCGAACGGATTTTCAAAACCTCTCCATCTATTTGCATACAGAGTTTTTTCAGGAGATTGGAGCTATATAGCTTTTACACCACTAAAGTTTCCAAATTCATTTGTATATCCACATGGAGTTATTGCATAATTTCCATTATACGAACCCCATTGGCCCCAATCCCAAGTAGTTAAACCAGGACCAAGACCGCCCTAGTGATAACCATCTGATGTGAGTTCTGAATTAAATTCTTTCTAAGAGTTGAAATTAGCATACTCTATTACGTAGTTCCAATAGAATATCCATTTGTAAAATTCGTAACATAGAAGTTCCTGTCCAGTAGCTGCTGCATATGTTCTCATTGTTGCTCTACTAATATTAGATACAGGCTTTCCGAGATCGGTTTTAAACTAGTCTGTAGATAGATACTCATCATATTCTGATCTTCTTCCACCTCCTCTATACTTAGCATCTGTACTAACTACTGACGCTATCTTTGTAGTATCACCATCAGTATAAATAGTATTACGATAAGCGCTTATGAACATTTCTGGTATCTCAACCCATGAAGCATCAACCTTAACAGTTGAGATTCGTACCCATCTTTTGTTTCCATTAGATCCTGACTTACCGTAGAACTTAGGAGTATGAATCATTACATCTCCATCTGTACCATCCAGATTAGAATTTGATCCATTAGAAGTTTTTGTCCAATCGTTAGGATTCAAATAATACTACAGCTTTCCATTTTTTACAACACATCCCTTATACTAAGATTGTATTGGAAGAGATTTATGGAATAATGGATTTCCGATTCTTGTACATGTAGGATCAGCCACAGTTACATCCCATTCTACACCATATGACAGCATGTCGATAAAGTAATCTGGAGCTACGCTTATAACGCCAGCAGCAACATTTAGGCCATCTCCTATTTTAGCGATTCCAAACTATTCTTTTGAAGCTACGGGGATTGTTTGTGCGTCATATTTTGTATTCAAAGTTTCCTTTATTGTTGACTCTTCACCCTTTGCACGACTTATCTCGTTTGTGAGCGCAGAAGCATCAGCCTTTTCTGTAATAGCCTGATTTAACGCTGTATGCAAGTCATCATTATCAGCAAGTTTGTCAGCAATCTCTTTAAGTGTATCAAGATCTTCTGGGGCAGCAGCAATTACATCTGCAATAGCTTTTCTAAATGATCCTTCTGTATTTGAATCACCATCAACTATTGCAAGCTTATCTGATATTTCTTTTTCTTTACCTTCTGCTCTAGTCTGCTCTGCCTAAATCTTAGCGCCTAAGGCTTCGTCGCTCTTTGTACGAGCACTAGTTTCAGCGTCTATAAGAGTCTTTAAACTGTTCTCCTATTCTGTGGCTCTTGTTGTTTCGGCTTCAAGTAAATCCTTTGTTACGTATCCGCCTTCAATAAGCTTATTGTCAACAGCGTCTTTTACAGACTGATTAATAAGCTTATTTGTAGAGTTTGCATCTAATATGTTTCCATGCATAAATTCCCCACCTTCAAGATCAACCAATATTTCTGGATTTCTGATCTACTGTCTAGGAGTTGTTACGAGCACATTCTTTACTGGAACTCTATATAAAAAATCTTTTTCCTAAATCATAATTAATGCATTAATGTGTTTAAACAGTAAAAGGGAACTACCTTTCGGTAATCCCCTTTATGTAAGCGAATTAGGCCTATACTTCGCTTACCTCAGCACCTTCATGTGCCGCCGCTTGCTCTGGTACGGACTCAACCTGTTCCTTAAGCTGTGACTGAGTTCCCGCAGCTGCGCTAGATTCGTTTTCATGTCCTGTGCCAGTAGAACCAAATCCGCCATCACCTCTCTCTGTTTGTGAAAGCTCAGAAACCTCTGTGATTGTATACTCTGGTATAGGAACGATGACTAACTGACAGAAGCGCTCGCCCTGCTTGTAAACAGCAGGAATTGTATCTGTTGTAGCTTTCATGAATGCTACAATCTCGCCTCTATAATCACTGTCGATAACACCGACATTATCAGTAAGCCATAATGACTTTTTCCAAATACTAGAGCGTGGTATAAGTAAACCAACATATCCGGCAGGAATTTCAACTGCCAATCCTGTATGGTAAACCAACATTAGCTGGTTTGCTTCATTAAGAGCTGTTTCAATCTTAGTGCAAGTCAAATCAATTCCTGCAGCACCTTTTGTGCTACGAATAGGGAGGATAGCGTTATCCTCAAGTCTCTTAAATTTCAACTCCATAGTATTCAAATATTATTTTTTATTGTCGCCCCACTAGGATTCGAACCCAGACTTGGAGGGTTAGAGCCTCCCTTGCTACCATTACAATCATAGGGCAATAAGCACGTAACTTTTAGCTGGAGTTACGCAGAACCAGTATTGGGTCCATGTGTCAGCTTACCATGGTAGCCTTTTATTTATAGTGTACACACATGGATGCCACTTTATTAAACTATAAAATTTAATTCAAAAAGTCGGAGTCTATGCAGGAGTCGAACCTGCTAACTATTCCCTTTGTATCGGGCCGTCTTTACCATTTGACTAATAGACTCTAAAGGTGATTACTTAGTACGAGTAATCCAATTCCATAAGCGTTTGTACCAAGGCTTCTTAGTTTTCTCTTCCACCTTGCTTGCTTTGCATCTTAAGTATACGCAATCATCTTTTACTACAGCGCAACCGTTCTCTGGAAGAATCTCATCAAGCAAAGCGTCTGTAAGGATTGATATAACTGTATCATAGTCACAATCAGTAACTCTCATACCTGCCGAAATCTTCTGGCCAATGAAATACGCTGTAACATCGTTTGCGTTAGCAACATCAAGCATAGAAATTATATACTTAGGCCTTTTTACCTTAACTGTCTTTTTAATAGCTTTCTTCATAATTTAAATATTAACATGGTCCACAATTATCTCCACAGTCTTCGCAAGCAACATTCACATGCGCATTCTCCTTTTGCTTTGCTGCCCACTCTTCTTTCCTCTTCTGATCAGCTTCCTTAGCATTGTTGAGTGCCTTCAACCAATCTTCAGACTTAATTACAATAAAGTCTGTACCAAGATCTCTATCGTAGAATGTGATAAGAATGTCATCTTTCTTTACATCTGCACAGATAGTTTTGTCATTGAAGAACTTTGATGTCCACTCAACATTAGCATCTTCCGGAATAACGTAAACATCATCGATACCTCTTGCAGATCTATTAATCGCCTAAACCTCAGCTGTATCTGTATCAACAATAATAGGCCTGCGATCAATGTTTATTATCTTTTTCATATGGGCTTAATGGTTTATTTTTATTATCTTTAAATCTATTCTTAAGCTTGAATCTAAATAGTTTGTTTATTAATACGTCTCTAGTATCATCTTGATCTTTCATAACATCAACTACGAACTAAAACTAATGCATAACTATTTGTTTTACTAGCTCTGGATCATCGTTCAATGTACGTCCAATCTATCTACAAACTTTATCTATATTCATTACTTCTCTACTGTTTCAGTTGCTACAATATCGTAAAGCGATACAAGTTGAGAGTCCTTAAGCAAATCGAAATACATAGCACCTCTAGATGATCTATATATAACGATATCGCCAACCTTGATAGGCATCTGCTGTATTTTATTATCATCATATGGGTGTGTATACTCATATGGCAACTTAAGTACAACAGCTCTAGAGAAATCTGAATCAACTTCTTTTATCTCTGTCTTTACCTCATCATAATCAACTGCCTCGATCCCATCCTTATCCTTCTTAGGCTTAGTATCCTTAGCCACAGGTTCGGAGATCTTCTTCTTAACTTTAACAGGCTCAAGCGGCTTTACCAAGAACATCTGTCTGAACTCATACTTTATTTTTGAGCTCAAGTCCTCTGCCAACTGAGTCTGATCTATCATCTTATCATCCATATTACTTCTTCAATCCTTTAAGGTACTCAAGTAATTTAATCATGTTTCTCAATACTGTCTCCTTCTCAACAATCAAACACTGAGGAGTATTCTCGTCAGCTTTTGTCTTGAGAGTGTAAAGCTCATTGTTGTATTCTGAGAGCTTATTGTTGATCTCGTCAAAGATATTTACGAATCTCTTTTTATCATCAACTTCCTCAACGTATCCATTATCGAGAAGCATCTTGGCATATTCCTTTGAGATTCTATAAACAGAATTGTAAGAAGAAACAACCGTTGAATTGTCTTCGTTTGAGCTATTATGCTCTTCGTTATATACACTTTCGTACTGATCTGTATCAGCATTGTACTCAAATGTATCACCATTCTCCATTACGAAGAAAGGCTTAATAACCTTTAAAATCTTTGTCATATCCAATTGCTTTTATTGTTTTACGCTGCCATAACGAAATAATTTTCAAAAAGGTTGCAAATATGGTATAAATTTTGTAAAAATAGCATTTTTCTTGTAAATATGCAACTTTTTAAGCTTTTTTACGTTAGGGGGATAGTAGGGGGTTAGTCAGACTAAGAACCCTTTCTCTTATATATTCTCTTTAGGAGATCTACTTTAGTAGTACAGCTATTACAGTATGTAAGACTATACAACTATAGTAGAGCTATATATAAGCTTAATAATAATTGTAAGACTAATAAGAATAGTATGGATAAGAAGAAAAAGTGTATAATAGACGAATATAAGACAGTATACGGATTTAGTTTATTCGTTATAATTAACCCAGATAAGTCTGTAATAGATAAAAGATTTAGTTTTAGAGATGATGATACGTCTATAATTGATGACGAATGGTCAGGTTATACAGCCTATACCACTAGAGGGGCGTATGACAAAGAGACTGATGAGGACTGTGAAATCATAGTAATAAACAAGATAAAGGAGTCTAATGACGACATAAATACATTTGCTCATGAATCATTTCATGCAGCTGCAGATATACTTGAGGCATGTCATATAAAGCTATCTGAAGACACAAACGAGGTATTCGCATACTTAATTGGGTACTTTACAGAATGTGTAACCAAAACAGCAAATAAACGATGAACCAGTTTGAGATGAGTGCTGTACTATATTATGCCGACTTCTTATCTCTACAATACTAGAATAAACCGTGTACAGAATAGTGTAAATATTTCTTTATACATGGAGTACCAGTGAATATAGCATACATTGTAGAATAGGAACCAATATACGATCTTGATAATCAATGGTTCTAGAAGAGCCTTAAGGAATATAGTATGCTAAAGCATAAATTCGGCGAAGATGGAGCTATGAGCTTTATTAAAAACCTATGTAATCTAGGTGTGGCAGGATCTGTAAATGCTACACAAATAATGAAATATATTCATAGATATGACGATAAGTAGGAACGAGATAAAGCGTTTATAATGTTTAAGTTAAACAGATCAAAAGCAAAATATACTCACTTAATACATAACGACGATGGTGAAATTGTAGAGGAAGAGTGCACAAAATACGTAGCCCATGCTGAGCGAAATAGCAAAAGATAAAGAATATTTAAGAGCTGCTGAGATAATACAGAGAGCTGAAAAACACGGCAGAATGTTAGGATTTTACGAACCAGATAAAGATGAATCCATTTGATATAATATTCATGTTTTTAATACTTCCAATAATAGCTACTACCACATGTTGGATAATATTTAAAGATAGTAAAAATAATGGGAAAAATTAGTAAATATAGCAATTTGTACGATAAAGATGGTAACTTCTTGCACAAACCGGGAAATTATTCAATTGAAGAACTTGAGGAACTTATAGATACGCTTGACAAAAACTCTAAAGAGTTTGCAAATGCAACAGCAATTCTTATGCACATGTATGAGCAAAAAGGTAATCCTCATAGAGACGAACTTATACAAAAGCTTATTGAGCAGTCTAAAACAAAGACTACAAAAGCTGAAGTTGTAAACGCTTTAAAAGATATAAACATTACGGAGTCTAACGACTCCTCAAATGACATAAAAGATGAATAAGCAAGAGAAGATGGAACCAGCACAGAAGGACGCATACCAGACACTTCTGAAGGAGCTGGAGAACTTAGGGGAGGAAGCAACTCCAACTAGACAAATACTACAATTAGCACTGCAGCTTGATGAAAAAGGAGAGTTTTGGAAATTCAAGGGAGTGTTTGGGTCAGAAGAACCTATACTCAAGTAGTTTTGAAATACCGGAAATAAGCTTAGCTTAGCTAATATTAGAACAATTTACGGTAAATAAAGAAACGTACAAAATATTATTAGACATAATGTACGGAGACGAGACTAGGATATAAATATAAATAATAGGAGATTAAAATATGTTAGTAGATATTTCTGATATTAAAAAAGAATTAAACGAAGAGGAGAAAGAGATATTTGATAAGGTAATAAAGGCAATGAATACCAAAAGTGTTACAGTAAAGATGTTGAACTTAGCGTTCGCTGTAATATTGTTGTACGTATGCTTTACAATTCTTCCTTTATGGGCTGCTATTTCGCTTATCGGAATAAAGATTGCAATCCCTATTGCTGAGCTCGTTAAATACATAGTTATAGCAAAGAAGCTGGTTAAGAATGATAAAAACATTAATAAGAAACTATTGTCAATTAGATTAAAGATTGCTAATAAGGAAAATGAAATACAAGTATAAAGGTAATGTCTACAATATAGATAAGTTTAAGAAAGCATGAGAATAGCCGGGGCTTATAACCTCGGCTTTTTTATTTTATAAAATTTTTTATTTTTTAAAACTGTTATGTGTATGTATAGAAACGAGAAACAGCATAGAAACGAGAAACAGCAATGAATCACACCCCGGTATATACTTTCGGATTGGGGTACCCCCCCCATGACAAAAACAAATTTATTCACATTCAAAACGCATCAAACATGAAAAAAATTAATCAAATTGCTACCATTAGCGATGTTTCACTCAATGATAAACTCAAAGAGTGGAACGAAGAAAACGAAGCGTTCCGAGTACAACTGCGTATTGCGTATGCTGCTGATAATTCAAAAGATGAAAGCGATGATGATTTGTTATCATTGGCTGATTTTGAAGAGGCGGGCGCATCTGTTGGTAAGACATACACATGTCTTATTAATTTTGACTCATTGCTTACTGATAAGCACACCGAGAAAGAACAGGACAGAGCACTTGCAAAGTTGGTTGAGAAATTCAAAGGCAAGAAAGCCCGTTTCTCTACATTTGACTTTACAATTAGTGAACTAACAGACGGCAAAGAAAAAGCGATTAACGATGGCACGCACACTTATTCATCTTTGGCTAATACCTATTTAGGCAGTGTTGAGGATGAAGAAAGCGAATTCAACAAACTGAAAAACAGGATGCTTGATATGGTCGATAACGATTTCGATTTCGGTCAGGCTGATGCTGATTAGAAGGGGTGGAGATTGGTGATAAAACAATCTCCCACCCCTTTTTTAGAACAATCCTACGTAACATCTCAAATAGGCCGTTTTAATATATAGCGTTATTAACAAAAACAAAAATAAAAAAAATAT
>ENA-OZZE01000013-OZZE01000013.1-human-gut-metagenome-genome-assembly--contig:-NODE-13-length-49683-cov-7.393528_pt1 | contig 49683 bp, 77 predicted proteins | sample MGYA00243643_ERZ654143 | MGnify/ENA primary metagenome ERZ654143 (study PRJEB26926, sample SAMN06165200) | human gut metagenome | biome: ENVO:00009003; feature: ENVO:2100002; material: ENVO:00002003...
GCTCGGAGATGTGTATAAGAGACAGGTACCAACACCAAACATTTAAAGCTATGGATATAAAGAGATCAATAAAAGCTAACGGCTTAACTGTTAAAGAAGTGGCCGAAAGAATGGGAATTACACCCGTAGGACTTAGCCAACATATTAATGGGAATCCGAGTGTAGAAGTGCTTGAACGTATCGCCGCTGCTATTGGCTGTAACGTGGGGGATTTTTTCGCCCCTCAGCCGACGAACACGATAATGTGTCCGAAATGCGGTACGGTGTTAGAGGTCAAAGAAAGGAAATAATCATGGAGCAAGAGTTGATCCTATACAATTCGGTGGATGGGAAAAGTCGCGTATCCTTATTAGCACGCGACGGTTCCGTTTGGCTCAATCAAGCACAGATCGCAGAACTTTTTGCCACCTCTGTTCCCAATATCAGCCAACATATAAATAACATATTAAAAGATGGTGAGTTACCAGATGAATCAACTATTAAGGAATACTTAACAGTTGCCCCAAACGGCAAATCGTATCAAATAAAATTTTATTCACTGGAAATGATTTTGGCAATAGGTTTCCGCGTCCGATCCATCCGTGGCGTGCAATTCCGCCAGTGGGCAAACCGCAATCTCGCCGAATATCTCCGTAAAGGCTTCGTTATCGACGATGAGCGCCTGAAAAACCCAGACGGCCGCCCCGACTATTTCGACGAGTTATTGGATCGCATTCGGGATATACGTGCCTCGGAAAAGCGATTTTATCAGAAGGTGCGCGATCTGTTTGCATTGAGCAGCGATTACGACACGACGGACAAGGCTACGCAAATGTTTTATGCCGAAACGCAAAATAAGCTCCTCTATGCCGTAACAGGACATACATCCGCGGAGATCGTGATGCAACGAGCCGATGCAAATGCTCCCAATATGGGGCTTACCTCCTGGAAAGGTGCCGTAGTACGCAAGCAGGACGTTATTATTGCTAAAAACTACTTGACACACGACGAACTCGATTCTTTGAACCGGTTGGTTGTGATCTTCCTCGAAACAGCCGAGTTCAGGGCAAAGAGCAGGAAAGACCTTACGATGGGATTTTGGAGGGAGAACGTAGATAAAATTCTGGTATCGAACGATCAGCCCCTTTTACCCAATGCCGGTACGGTTGGCAAAGAGCAAAAAGACGCATTCGCCTACCAGGTTTATGAAGAGTTCAACGCCCGCAGAAAACGTAAGGCCGCAATCGAAGCCGATCGGGAGGATATGGAACAGTTAAAGGAGCTGGAATCCGAAATCAAACACCGAAAATAAGACCTGCCTGCATTGCGGGAAATTGATAACCATAAAGGTGGAATAACCACAGCGACACGACGATATGGAACTGCAACCCATCCAAAGCAAAATTTACGAAATACGAGGCCAGCGGGTGATGCTGGACCGTGATTTGGCGGAATTGTACCAAGTAACAACAAGCGCTCTCAATCAAGCGGTAAAGCGTAATATCGAACGCTTTCCGCCCGATTTCATGTTTCAACTGACAGATGCCGAAACTGAAAATTGGAAATCACAAATTGTGATAACCAATTCCATCACGATGGGTTTACGCCGCAACCCCTATGCGTTTACCGAGCAAGGCGTTTCTATGTTATCGGCTGTTTTGAAAAGCTCCGTTGCCATACAAGTAAGTATCGCTATTATGCGTGCTTTCGTAGCGATGCGGAACTACATCACGACCACGACGACAGTAACGGCCGAGTTGGCCGAAATTCGGGCGAAACTGGCGTTACTGGAGCGGGTGGACGCCGACAATGCCGAGGCGGTCAGCGATCTGTCGGAAGATATGCGCAAGGAGCTTGATAATATCTACAACGCTATTGCGGCGTTGTCGGTCAAGATACCGCAGGCACGCAAACCCGCCCGCAAAATTGGATTCCAACAAGCGGAGCAAAAGGCGGAAGAGTAGCAACGTACCCGACGAACACAATCACCTGCCCGAAGTGCGGGACGGTGCTGGAGGTAAAAGAAAAGGAATAAATAAAACTACATTCCTATGACACAAAAGCAGGCCATACAGTTGTTCGAGGACCGCAAGGTGCGCACCGTTTGGGACGAGCGGACGGAGACGTGGTATTTTTCCGTTCTCGACGTGATCTCCGCTCTGACGGACACCGTGAATCCGACCGATTATTTCAAGAAGATGCGCAAGCGGGATGAAGCGCTCGCCTCGTTCGTGGGGACAAATTGTCCCCAGATAGCCATGAGGTCAGAAACGGGAGTGATGCGCAAGACGCTGGCCGGAGATGTGAAAACCGTCCTGCGGATTATCCAGTCGATTCCGTCACAGAAAGCCGAGCCTTTCAAGCAATGGATGGCGCAGGTGGCAAGCGACCGCCTCGACCAAATGCAAGACCCTGAGTTATCTATTGAGCAGGCCGTAGCCGATTATAAACGCCTTGGATATTCGGATACATGGATTAACCAACGCTTGAAAAGTATCGAAGTCCGTAAACTTCTCACTGACGAGTGGAAACGCGGGGGCGTTGATGGAACGCAATATGCCACCCTTACGGACATTATCACGAAGGAGTGGGCCGGACGTACCACGAAAGCCTACAAACGTTACAAGGGGTTGAAAAAGGAGAACCTGCGGGATAATATGACCAATGTCGAACTGCTGTTGAACTCATTGGCCGAGGCCTCTGCTACCGAACTTTCCCGAAACGAAAATCCAATAGGTTTCAAGGCCAACGCCAACGTCGCCAAACGGGGCGGTACAGTAGCTAAAGTTGCCCGACAACAACTCGAAAGCCAACTCGGACACTCTGTCGTATCACCCCTCAACGCTCGGCAATACCTCGGAACGTTGCCCGACAATCCGCCACCCGAAACAGCGCACCTTACTTCAGCGGTAAAATCGACGAAACCGATTACATGCGACACCTCAAACGAGGAGGAATAAATAGTTCTCAACTTAAAAACACAAATGAAACTAAAGTAATAAACGCATCGAATTCGATGCGTTTTAGAATATGAAATGTAATATGGAACCGTCTCTGAATATTCGATCATTTCGAATAGGCAATTTAGTGTATAACCCCCATCTTGAGCGAATTGGGTATATTGCAGAAATTACGCGTGCAGACATGACGTTATTTCATGGTGAGATGCTAATTAAGGAAGCCGGATTTTATCATGAGATTTTAGATAAAGTAGTATTATGAGATGTTAGGCCTATACGTTTGACTCCAACGTTATTGGAAAAATGCGGCTTTGAGAAAGAATTTAGCGACTGTTACCAACGATTTGACTACTATATCATCCCCCGTGTGATATGCTTATCTCCTAAAAAAGAAGGGTTCTGTTGGCAGGTGGAAGACGAAATCGACGATTGCAATGTGGATGTGCCCATAAAGTATCTGCACCAGCTCCAGAATATATATTTTACATTGACCGGAACGGAGCTGAATGTAGAAAAGATATATGATGCGAGAATGTAAAAAGCCGAGGGAACTCGGCTTTCTGTTTATCATTTCAAACCGACCGAATCAAAAATAGGGTACGGTTCGATATGTCATTTTCTCGGTTCATGATTGAGGCGGGATTGTGAGTTGATTATCTTTTTTAGTCGGTCTCGACCGCAATACCTCCAATATCACTCGGTCACCGTCGAGAACCAGCATCCCGTGCCGACGGGGATCACCACCTTTTGTGCGGTGCTCGGCCTCGCATTCGGTGCGGATCCGGACACAACGGAAACCTGCGGCCTCGAAAGCCGACCCGATTAACGATAGGTCGCTGCGCTTGGGGACGCAGTACATGGGGTTAATTGCCGCTTCGATGCGGCTCATACGTTCGATGTGCTTTTTCATATAGGTTTGACAAATAAAAAACTGCGTTACGAGTTGTCCGGCCCTATATGCAAGCCGTCGGGCGTTTCCGCTTACCGAACTCGACGCAGTTAAATTTAACTGTATGTATAGATACAAAATACCCAATATGGTTGGATATGTTTGTATCGCATTTTGATTTAGCAATGCAAATATAATGATTTTGTAGGGAATAACAAAGGCGAGATTTATTCTCGCCTTTGTTTTGAAACATATATCCTATCTGATTACTTTTTTTGAAGTTTTATTTCCAGTGTTATATTATCTCCTGCTACACCCATAGACACTTCGGCAATTCCGTTTGAGATAGAATGTACTTTGTATCTGTATAATTCTTCCCCGTCTATATAAGTATATATCATATCCCCTTCAGCTTTGTATGTTCCTGAACCGTTGCCAAAATACCCGCTTCCCGAATATGTACCATTTTCATAAAATACAACAGAGAATGCAAGATTTGTGTGTGGCGGTTGGGTTATATCTATCCATTCGCCGTTACTTTGTATGGCAATTCCCTGCCATGTGCCATAAAGATTCTCAATGTCGAACTTGAACGATTCTTGCTCATCCTTTTCGCACCCCATAAAAGTAACTGCACAAATAACAGCCATCAAAAGTAAAAATTTTTTCATAACATAAATTGTATTGGTTAGATGCTGCAAAGTTACAAAATTCCCCCCCCCGCAAAATAATGAGGCTATTTTTTTGAAGTTGTGCCGAAAGTTCCGAGGTTTGTAAAAAAGAAGTTTATGATCGGGATTTATATTTTGCTATTCGTGATTATCGCGTTGATTGTGTATTTGATCTATCTTGTTCGTTTTTGGGGCAGAACTAATATTGAATTGACAGGTGATACTTATACTGGATTAAACAATGTTCTGTGTAGAATATTGAATCAAGACAGATTAAAAAAGTAATTTACTGATTTTTTGCATTGCAATCCAAGTCCATTCAAAAATAGTGTGTCCCCAAAATTGAGAGGCGCAAATAGATATGATAGCTAATGCAATAGCCCAATGCGCTTCGCGCCTACTTATTTTTAAATTGCGAAGTTCTAAATTATCCCGTTCTTCTTGTTTGCGTTGTTCGTTATAGATGACTGCACATCCTCCCTGGTCTTTACACACTGATAAATTAGCCGCAGCTTTTAACCATATTCCACCCCCTTTTATTTCAATGACCATATGATCTTCAAGAACGCGCAGTATTCGCATCCGTTGTTCTTCATTTGGGATTAATGTTTTGACGGCATCCATATTAAAATAGGCCGGATTTCTTGATAATTCATTTAGAAAAACGTCGGCAATGTTAATGTCTCCTTTTTGTAGTTTGGCTATCATAAGGTTCATTGAATAGTAATTCAATCTGAAATTTGCATCGGCTCCTATTTTTTAACTCTTCTTTGAATGCTTATTATCAGGTGTCTGAATTACAATATATTTTTGTAATTCATTGATATACATTATTTTAGCTCCGATTTTATGGGGGGGGGATTTTTGACCCCCAGATCTGTCGGAGTTGCTGGAAAGCCTGTAGAAACGCCTGAAATCGACGCAAACAGCCTATCGTAACGGGCATTCGACAGCTCGACTTGTGTAATTAACCGATTCATCTGGGCACTCTGCTCTCTTATGACTGCCATCGCCTCACGAGTGATCGCTATAAGATTAGTAATATTCTCGGTTGTAGGCGCGGGAGAACCCTGCGTTTGCTGCATTTCACTCTTGTCAGCACTGGTGGCAGCATTGCCGACCGGAGATGTGCTGTGGCTTTCTCGAAGCATCTCGCCGTCGCCGGTGAGGAGCCATGCGGCATTTATAAAGTATTTGTCTTGAAGTTTCAATGCGAGGTCTTTTGATATTCCGCATTTTCCTGCCTTAATATCGTAAAATACCTGTGGATTTTTTAGACCCAATTCGATAGACAAAGCCCTTGCACTCTTTTTTAAGTGACTTAATACATTTTCAATTCTTTGAAAATCATTCATATAAATACTCTCTACATTTTTATACAAAAAATATTCTTGAAAATGTTTGTGTATTCAAGAAATAGTCTTTATATTTGCATTGTCAAACGATACTACAACACAAACATACAAAATAATATTGATTATGAAAGCTGTCTATAACAAATCGAAGATCATGCTGAATGCCTGGTATATGTTTCGGGTGAAGATGGTGAAAAATTTCGCCGAGGCCTTGCGGAAAGCATGGAATAACGAGAAGCTGGCCAACATCCGCGCGATGATCGAAGGGCGCACTCCGGAGGAGGCCTCCGTGCCTGAAGCGGCCGGAGAACATAGTGCCGCAGCAAAAATAGCTTTCGCGGCGGGATGCCTGGACTATTATGCCGATGCGCGGCCGGGACAGTATTTCGGAGATTAAGGATAACAATATGATGGAGACGAAGAAGAGCAATCAGACATTCGGGGAGATATGGCACTCCCTCGCGCCTTCGGAGCAGAGCCGTCGGGCGAATGAGATCATGGAACGATTAGGAGTGAGTATGTGGACGATTCAGTCGTGGATAACAGATCCGGAGAAAGGCGGGTATCGCAGGCCGAGCAAAAGACGGCAGGCCATTCTTGCCGAGATGTTCCAGGTTCCGGTGGAAGGGCTGTTTTTAGCAAAGACATATTCTCCGGAGAACTGAATAATGGAATCGGCAGACAGGCTGGCTGCCCTGCTCGAAGAACAGTGGGTGTGCATTGAACGAATTATAAAAATTTGAGATTCTCGGATACTCTTGTTTTGTGTCGGCCTGATTGCCGACACGATATAGCACTAAATAACCGACAAGACGCTATGATGCAGGATAAAACCATTCAAGACACGTATAGCGATATGACAGCCGCAAATATTGCTGCATATATCGGTAATCTGGAAGAAGAGAACCGGAAGCTACGTAAAAAGTTGCAAGAAAAGGAGGACAACAGCATCGATGTGAATGTGTTCAAAAACGTAGTGATGACTGTTGAAGAAACTGCTCGATTTCATGGGGTGTCGGCAGCGCGAGTTCGGGATTATGCTAAACGGGGATTGATAGAAACGCACCCCGATTCAACGGACGCTAAAATGTTGTTTTATGCTAAAACCATTCTTACGCTCGACTTTCCGACGCTCAAGAAGAAGAAAGCGTTGCTGAAATGGGAGTAGAATTAACAACTTATTATCCGCGCCCGATTTTTCAGAGTTTAGTTAAGAGTTGAGATTAGTTGAGTTTGCCATTTCCGGGCGCGGATTTTCAAAGTCCGTATCGGGTTGAATGTCCCGATGCGGGCACCAAAGGACGGCACGGAAGCCGTAGGGGTCCTAAAGCCTGCCATAAACCCCGGCCGCAAGGCAGAAAGGCTGGAACGAATAAGCGGTTCATTGAAATACGAGAACCATCCGAAGGGATGTAAAACCCGGCGAGCGACTTGGCGCAGAAGGGCGGATATTAGGCCGATCAATACCAAAAAGCAGGCGACGATCCGGAGCAATTCGGGGAGCCGGTAGCGATATACCCTGCGATTCAGTCGTGGTCTTCGATGACGACAGGGTGCAAATTTTAATCAAAACAATTTACGTGCAATGTCAAACAAAGTATTTACCCCAGAGAACATTTCCAAATTAAAACAGAACGAGGTCTTTGTATTCGGCAGTAATAAGGCCGGTAACCACGTTGGCGGCGCAGCTCGTGTCGCGGTCGAGAAGTTCGGCGCGATCATGGGGCACGGCGAGGGCTTACAGGGCCAGTCCTACGCTATCCCTACGCTCGATGAACAGATGGACAAGGTGTCTACCGAGGAATTGACGCGATCGGTACGGAGATTCGCAGACTATACACGGTACAATACCGATAAGGTTTTCTATGTAACCAAGATCGGATGCGGCATCGCTGGATTCTCGGTCGAAGAGATTGTGGAAGTATTCAAAAGCGTCTCGTTCGGCGATAACGTGGTGCTTCCGCAAGAGTTCGGCGAAGAAAAACATATCGATGGATTTAAAGGGTTCAATGCAGATATGACCTGCCTGGGCTTCAAATTCGAGGAGGGCAAGACTTACGAAGAGGATGTTGAGTTGAAAGTTTGTAATCGAGGCTTTCATTTCTGCGAATCACCGTTCTCTGTCCTTAGCTATCGTGATATGCTGGATGATGAATGCAAGTTCATCCCTGTGCATCATGTAACAGCTTTGGGGCGATGTCATTCCGACTCGGATAAAACGGCGACGACAAAGATTCACATCGGGGCAAAACTCGATTTCAAAGGATTCATTAAAGCTGGTATAGATTTCATTTACGAGAAGTGCATCAAAGAGGGTCCGACCGACAATGTTAATTCGGGCGACGACGCAAAGATCGGCTCCTCGGGCGACGGCGCACAGATCGAAAGCGAAGGTAACAATGCTGTTGTAGCAGCCATAGGTATAGATTCAAAAATAAAGGCAAAGAAAGGTAGCTGGATTACCCTCGCTGAATATGGCGAGGATCTGAAACCAGTGTGCGTAAGGTCTGCACAGATCGATGGGAAATCGCTCAAGGAGGATGTTTTCTATCAACTGAAAGGCGGCGAGTTTGTCGAAGCAGCAGAATAACAGCAAATATCATCCACAAGTAAATCTTTACCAACATGCAAACCTTCTTTTCCGAAAGCACAGTCAAAAGTCTGTGGGGCACGCTTGCGGGCCGCCTCTGGCGTGCGTGGTACCGCCTCAAGAGCAAGGTGCGCCGGATGATCGACAAGTCCCGCCGCCGGGCATATAAACTCCAAAACCGACCCCGTGTCTATCGGGTAGAAATTCGATAGGACTTATCGTAATTTTCTCATAGTCGGCATAATAAAAGTATGTTTTTTGCATAATGAAAAACTTTCGTATCTTTGGAAATATGAATAACTCAGATGTTATGCAGGATATTAGGCTACATATTCATATTGAAGATACACAACCGATGGAATTGCTGGATTTAACAAGTTCTCTCGTCGCGTTGAATAATCAGTATGTGGCTTACCTCAAAAAGCATCCCGAACAAAACATAAACAGCGATACAAAGTTGTATGTTAAAGAAATTCGGCGCGGGTGTGTTATTGTTGAGCTTATAGACACTTTGGCGGTCGCTGCATTACCATTCATTGAAAATGCCAATTCCATCATTGGTTTTGTCGGATATTGCAAAGATGCGATAAAATACTTTTTAGGGAAAAGAGCTGATAATCCGGGCTTGACGATTTCCGACTGCCGAGACTTCGGCAATTTAGTAAATCCGATTGCGGCGGATAATGGAGCTGTAATCAATATTGGGACATATATCAATGGAAATATAAACGTCGGATTGCAAGTGGATAGCATTGAATCTAATGCAATACAAAATGCCATAAGGAAAGAAATAGATAAACTATCGGCACACGAGCAAACCGACATCCACAAGAATGTGCTAATGACATGGCAGCAGGCCAGCAGCGACATAAAAAACAATGCCAAGAACAGAGGTGTTATTGATAGTATTTTCCCGGGTCATGCAATGAAAGTATTGTTTGACGATGAAAATATAAAGCGGATGATGTTGTACGGAGAAGACAATCCACTAACCTCGGTATATGTGGTGGACGTTAAAGTGGAAACGTCACAAAATAAGCCCGTTGCATACAGAATAGTCAAGTTTCACGAGATGTTCGAATCATAGTAAATTCCTACATCAACTTTGAAAAGGTGTCGATTTCGACGCCTTTTTCTTATTTGTTATTGCAAGATAAAAAATGATTTCGTATATTTGTAGTCGCCAAACCACCCGATAACGGGTATTTCAGAAATATACAAAACGCCTTTTAGGGCGTGTCCTTGGTTCACTTCTGCACCCGCAGTCGTGGTGGTTTGGCGACTAACTGAAGGGCACGTCCTTCTTTTTTTACATATTGTTTAACTTGTGTTTAACCAAATGCCAAACCACAACACAAGTGCCACAGCCCTGAAGAACAGTATGGGCGGCACACCTACGTACAAGTATCTGAACAGAACTCCACTCTTGCGAGTTGGCTTTTCAGAGCATCCCGAAACCTATCTTGTTAATATTAGCGGCACAACACTCGACGATCACAAGGTCGAGGTATCTCGCGTCTATGATGAACTCCATCCATTGATGGCCATAGGACGTGCCGTTACGGAGTTCTACGACAGCTATGTATGCGGCCGTATCGGCAGCATCATTATCAAACAACGAGTTGTCAAATAACCAATTCAGCTATGGCACACGTAATAACGCTTGCCGTTGTGATCGCACCGATCGCAGCGGTGTTCAACTGGGTGCTGTCCGGTCCCCGGCGTATGCGGATCACCCGCTATCTGTTGAATGAAATTTTCGAAAAGCGATGAATACTTCCCACTACGTCACCGACACGGCTCAAATGCCGCCGTCCACCCAGAATGAATCCTCCGGAGAGTATTACTTCTTCGAGAGCACCCGTTTCAACCGGCCGCAAACGACAATTCATCTGACCGATCAGGAGATTCGGACTTTCGCCAAACGCATCGCCGATTACATCACCCGAAGGACAGTTGCAGGGCCTATGGAATCTTTCGACTTTCAGATAGAATATCACGGCGTTGCGGTGCAGGGACGCTATACGGTGGAAACCGAGCGGCAGGGCGCGGTGCATTCGATGGGAATGACGGAATGGATCGACGTCCCGATACGGGAGGAAACGAGCATAGCGAGCGCCTGGTGTACGGCCACGGACGAGGAGGTTCCCCGGGTGATGGAGAAACTGAATGAATTGTTAAAATAGCTGACATGAAAACGAGAATCGAGATTTACGAAATCAACCGCCCGCAAAACATTGTTGCCTCGGGTTCTTGGAATAGGCAACTCTCGACTGCCGAGATACGCAAGGAAATCAAATATATGATGCGGTATAGCGATTCTAAAAAGTTCGCATCACGAGTGATAACCGATAGAGATTGAAAATATGGAACTGCGTAAAATATCCGAAGAACAGAAAAGATTACTGGATCGGCCGCTGCCTTCAGAGGCAATATCGCCGCATCCGACAAAGAACTACTTGTCCACGATCAAAGCGATCTACGTTACCGAGCGTCTGAATGACGTGTTCGGAGTAGGTAGCTGGCGTGTCCGCTCCGAACAGGTTGCCCGTGACAATAAGATGGTGGTTGTCAAGGTAACGTTCGAGATACCTGAATATGGTATCTATTATGAATGTTATGGAGGTAACGATAACTCAGATTTGGGTGATGCCCACAAGGGGGCTACAACCGATGCTTTGACAAAGATCGGGTCCTGGCTCGGGATTGGTGCCGATGTATTCAAGGGTAAATCGCGCAATATGTCAGCAAAATGCGCGGCAGCTGCTCCGGACCCTCTCGCTTCGGCCCGGCCCGATACACCCCGGGCAAAACATCGGATTACGACAGATATGCTTGACGATCCGATCAAGTGCGATTGTCTGCTTAATTGGGGTTATGACTTATGGACCGCTTCAGGCTATGCGGCAGATTTCGATATTGCCGCACGTCTTCTGAAATCTTATGACGCCGATACTGACGTGCTTAAACGTTATGCGGCTTTGTTCAATTCTTATAAGATGGCTCGGCATGGAAAATAATTCATTATTGCTCTGTGAAACGGCCTCGGTCAGTGAATTGACCTCTCGGGCGGTCAGGGCTGTCGTAAACGGGGATATTGACCCGATAACGGCCCATATCAATATCAGCAGGATGGAAGCGGCAATCAAGGCGTTCAAGGATAATGAAGAGATCCGGGACATCACACTCCGCGAATTATCCCAATACGGGAAATCGCACCAATTCGGGGATTGCCGGTTGGAAGAAGCCGAGGTCGGTGTCAAATACGATTATGCGGATTGCGGTGACAGTAAGTTATATGATATGTACGCAACTCTTGAATCCTTGAAAGCTGACATTAAAGAGCGAGAAACAATGCTTCGACAACTGCCTGTTTCCGGGCTTGCCGATCCCGAAACGGGTGAGATGCTTTACCCGCCCGTTCGAAGTAGTAAAACGAGTATCAAAACAACATTCAAAAAACAACCGTAGCTATGTCACAACTTATCAATGTATCGATTTGCGTTTCGGATATTCCCCGCGACCAGATCAAAGTTGCCAATAATGGCAAGAAGTATATCGCCGTATGCGTTTCGCAGCTCCGGGAACCGGATTCCTACGAAAATACCCATTCGGTATTTATGCGTCAGACTAAAGAGGAGAGAGAGGCGAAAGCACCTCGTGTTTATATCGGCCGGGGTAAGGCCATAAACTTCACTTCGGCACCGGTTACAGTGGAGAATATCGCGGATATGCCTTTGGCAGATAGGGTAGATGATCTTCCATTCTAATATTCGGAATCCCATGATCGGTTATGAAATCAAGTCTTGGGAGATTCGGCAAATAGTACGTATTCTGCGTGACCTGGAGTTTTGCGATGCCTCGACTATCCGGGGACTAAATGCTATCCGTATGGGTAGAATCCTGTATAAAAAAATAATTAAACGCCATGCAAAGAATCGAACAAATACGGAAGGAAGCTCGGAATATTCAGATGGCTCTTGAATGTATGAATAATCCCAATATCGAAGCCATGATAGAGCGTTTGGATCAGCTGGGTGTTTACTACGCTCGCAGCGGTGAATTGTTGAGTGAGGTTGTCGGAATGCGTGACGCTGCGGTGGCCAGGTTGTTTCACGATGGAAAAGAAACGATTATCAGTTTGTCTCCATCGTTGGCGACAAAATTGGTGAACAGTTCTGCTTCGGAGCTGAATGCTTTAGAAAAGTGGTTGGACCGCATCAATGCATCTTGCAAGCATCAGTGCGACAACCTTCGGACTATGATAAGTTACGAGAAAGAACGCTTAAAATTGTAAATAAAGAAGATGATTGAAGTGTTTGATAAACCACCGAAATAATACAATGATATGGCCAATATTAGGGTCGGATTAAGCTATTACAGCGTCGATACGGATAGATATTTGGATATTCGGATAAGGCGGCTTGTTAAGGCTTTCGGTTGTGACGGTATTGCGGTTTACGACTACTTGCTATGTAATATATACCGGGTAAAAGGCTGTTTTGCTGCGTGGGACGAAAGTACTGCCTTCAACGTGGCTGAATACCTCAGGTTAAAGGAGTCGGTTGTTTTGGAGATTGTTCGGTACTGCGGTGTTGTGGGTCTTTTCAATAAAGAACTGCTCTCTCGTGGGATCATAACGTCGGCAGCCATCCAAAGGCGATATATTGACACTTGCATACGAGCGAAACGCAAGAATCTTGAAATACCGGAATTTTGCCGCATTCTTCCGGAAGAAACAGCCAAACTTCCGGAAGAATCGCCGAATACTCCGGAATTTTGCCGCGAAGTAAAGAAAAGTATTATATCTTCTCCTTACGTCGAAGATATAAATAATCCCCCCTTATATCCCCCCGAGGGGGAAGAAGATTATATTCCGACTGAATTTGTGACGTTGTGGGATAAGTTCAAGGGAAAGCGCAAGTCGCTTACCGATGACTACAAGGACTTTTGCAAAAAGACGGAGGGACTGGTTATAGATTATGTTAAATTGCAACGCAGCGCTCAATTTGCGAAAAATGTTTATTTCCAAACGTGGTTAAACGACTTTTTCCCGAAAAAATCCAGGCGTAATATAGATCTCTCGGCTGTCGAACCTGCGTTCCAGCCTATCATGGCGGATTGGCTTGCTTACAAGTCTGAACGCGGACAGACCTATCGACCGCTCGGATTACAGCGTTGCTATGTACGCCTGCTGACGCTTTCGGGCAACGATGCGGCCAAAGCTCGCCGTATCGTGGACTTCTCGATCGCCAACAACTATTCGGGGCTGTTCCCTCCACATGACCAGGACAATTCGGCAAATCGCCATCCGGCAACGGACTATCACGCCCAACCGGGCCAAACGTATGAAGACTTCTGACAATGAACTACGATGAAATCCTGAAACAGTTGAAAATCGAAGGTAATCCTACGCCTTGCGCCCGTTTCACCTTCAGTATTCCGAATGCGAAAGAAGAGTTGGTGACTGCGATGTCCGCAGTTCTGGGAGCTATGGGCGAACGGTTTGTCTGGTTGCCGGAATACGACAAGGTAGCGGAATGGCTGTCGGCAAACAACGGAAAAGGGTTACTACTGTTCGGAAACTGCGGACGCGGGAAATCGCTGTTGGTCCGCTACGCAATTCCGATGTTGCTACGCAAGTTCGCCAACCGGATCGTAACGGTCGTGGACTGCGGGTCACAGAGTGTCAATATCGACGACGTAATTAAACGCAAGTTTATCACACTGGACGATATGGGCGTGGAGGTGGACCGAGTAGAGTTTGGGACACGACGTAATCTGGTCGTAGAACTCATCAACAAGGCACAGGACAAGCCCGATACGCTTCTGTTCATATCTTCGAACCTTACAGGCGAAGCGATCAAGGACCGATATGGAGATCGGATATACGACCGGATCAAGTATCTATGCCATCGGGTCGCTTTTAATGGAAACAGTTTACGCAAATGAAACACCTTGAATCGAACATCCAACGCGCTTTTGTACGTTGGTTCCGGCTTCAATACCCCGAGTATGCTTTGAATTTGACGAGCGTGCCCAATGGTGGATTGCGAAGTAAAACCGAGGCGGCCATCATGAAAGCTGAAGGGATGACGGCTGGAGCGGCGGATTTACTGTTACTTGTTCCCCGAGATGGGTTTGGTGTACTGGGACTGGAATTTAAGACCCAAGTAAAAGGAAGTCGTCAGACCCCAGCACAAAAACAATGGCAGAAATCTTTTGAACAGGTTGGAAACAAGTATGTACTTGTTCGCACACTGAATGAAGCTATAACGGCAGTTCAAAATTATTTGGATAAATGACAAAACGACAATTTTATCACTGGCTTCATTCTGCCGAGTGGTTCACTATGGGTAAAACGCATTGATTATATGACCAACCTTTCTTACCGCCAGGCAATGTTGATTAAACATACGGCCTGGATGAACACTCGCTTGCTCGCGCGGGGTCCTCGGCCGGAAGACGAGCGGTACGTGCCGCTCGCGGTGCGGATGCTTACGCTGGTCGGATGCTTGAACTACGCGATGCTCGATCTTGAATCCGAACTCACGGCGTCCGGCTTGTTCCGCCATGAAACCAAGCGCCGTTATACGCAGGCTCAGACTTTGGTCTTGCAGGCTCACGGCATCGCGTGGTCGATGCTTCGCAAGATCGACGACCGGGCCGCCCGGCAGTACAACGACAAGACGGACGAGGCGTATCGGACCATCAGCGGCTGCATCCTGTTGGAGGCTCCTCAAAGGTCTTACAACATCGTGTTGTCGCTGTGTAGGATCATCAGCTCTCTCAATGGTCGGATTTCGGGTCGCTACGACTTCAATCCGGCCAAACCTCTTGTACGCATCCCGGCTCTGTTGGAGTGTACCGGGATCGAGGATTGTAAAATAGACGGAATCATCGAATTGAATTTAATAGATTAACGAAAATGAAAGAATACACACAAGCGGATTTCGATGCCTTCGAGGTGATCGACGGAATCAAACAATTCCCCTCGGGGGATTACAGTGGTATACAAATATTCGGCGATAAGTGCTCTTTCGGTGAGGATTGCTCTTTCGGTAAGGAGTGCTCTTTCGGTGAGGAGTGCTCTTTCGGCAAGTGGTGCTCTTTCGGTGAGGATTGCTCTTTCGGTGAGTATTGCTCTTTCGGCAAGTGGTGCTCTTTCAGCGATAAGTGCTCTTTCGGTGAGGATTGCTCTTTCGGTGAGGAGTGCTCTTTCGGTGAGGAGTGCTCTTTCGGTGAGGAGTGCTCCTTCGGCGAGTGGTGCTCTTTCGGTGAGGATTGCTTTTTCGGTGAGGAGTGCTCCTTCGAAGGGAAAGGCGAATATATCGGCGATTATCCTTTCCTGGCTTTTGTCGGGTTCGGCTCTCGGATTGGCAGCAAGGTTTACTTTTTCAACCTGCAAGACGGCATTTATGTCCGTTGCGGCTGCTGGCTGTCGAATATAGCGGGGTTCCGGGAGAGAGTGAAAGAGAAGAATGCCGATGCGATGTACCTGGATTTATGCGATCTGGTTGAGAGGAAGTTTAACAGGAAAAATTCGAAATAACTATGCGGGCGAACGAATATCAGACACGCGCGATGAGTACGCGGCTGCCGAGTTGCGAGAATGCGACCTATATGCTTTTCGGTCTGATGGCCGAGATTGGCGAAATCGCCGACAAGATCGCCAAATGGCGCCGAAAGGGAGTGTGCCGGCTGGATATGGATCATTTGGTCTTCAATACGGGTGATCTGCAAGAGGTGGAGGGTTACAAATCCGAGCTGATGAAAGAGGTCGGGGATTGTGCGTGGTTTATCGCGGGCATTGCCGATTGCTTCGGCTTCACGCTCGAAGAGGTCATGCAGCAGAACCTCGACAAACTCGCCAGCCGCCGCGAGCGCGGCGTGATCGACGGAAACGGGGATAACCGATAAATAGCAGGCTGAGAATGAAAGTAGTTGATTTATTCAATCAAGAAGAGCATATATTCACGAATCGCAAGAAGCGGCAAAAAGGGCTTTTCGACGATTACGATGGATTTGTTGAGAAATTCAAGCCCAAGAAAACGACCGACGACTGCTATACACCTCCAGCGGTGTACGACTATGTTTTGCAATATGTAGCCGATCATTGCGACATCGACGGGATGACCGTTGTCCGCCCGTTCTATCCGGGTGGTGATTACGAGAGCCTGGTCTATCCCGATAATTGCGTGGTGATCGACAACCCGCCCTTTTCGATCGTCTCTCAAATTGTCCGGTTCTATCTGAAACGAGGGATCAAGTTTTTCCTGTTTGCTCCGCATCTGACATTGTTCAGCGCTGACCTTGACTGTACACGGATCGTATGCGGCGCCGCTATCGTTTACGAAAACGGGGCAAAAGTAAATACATCTTTTTTGTCCAATATGTTCGGCGAAGCCGGTGTAATAGGTGATCCTGTGCTATATGAGGGGATCGACGCCATTTGCTCGGCACCGAAAGCGGAGTTGCCGAAATACAAATACCCGGACTGCGTGCTGACGGTTTCGGATGTAGCGTACATCGTGAAAAACAAGGGTGAGATAAGGATAGACAAGCGGGAAATGCTGCACCGCTCTACACTCGATGATCAAAAAAAGCACGGGAAATCGATTTACGGTTCCGGTTTTTTAATCTCACATACCGCCGCCGAAAGAGTTGCCGCCGAAAGAGCTGCGGTGAAGAAAGAGACTATAGTATGGGAGTTATCCGAACGAGAGATGCGGATCGTTGAAAAATTAGGACAATAACCGATGATCGCTTATGACCCACGCCTCTCTTTTCAGCGGAATCGGAGGGTTCGATCTGGCGGCCGAGTGGGCGGGCTGGACGAACGCCTTCAACTGCGAGATCGATCCTTTTTGCCGCAAAGTATTGAAATATCACTTCCCGAATGCAGAACAATATGAAGACATCAGAACGACCGACTTCACTGTCTGGAAAGACCGTATCGACGTGCTTACCGGTGGATTTCCCGTGCCAGCCGTTCAGCCTCGCAGGAAAGCGGCGAGGTACAGAAGACTACCGCTACCTGTGGCCCGCGATGCTCGACGTTATTCGGACTGTTCGACCGCGCTGGGTCGTTGGCGAGAACGTTTACGGAATCGTTAATTGGTCGGAAGGGTTGGTATTCGAAAGGGTGTGCGCTGACCTGGAGACGGCAGGATACGAGGTGCAGCCGTACATTATTCCGGCTTGCGGTGTCGGCGCTCCCCACCGTCGGGACAGATGCTGGTTTGTTGCCCACCGTACAGACGCAGGGACTGAAACGATGCGTGAACGGTCGAACGGAGTTCATGCCGACAGTATTGCTTCCGACACCCCATGCCTCGGACGCATCACGCGGAGGTCAAAAAGTAACCGGACTATACAAAACGAGAAAATCGGGTCTAACATATATGTCCCTGTTGAACGATCTGGCAGTAAGCGGACTTTTACCGACCCCGACAGCGAACGATGCGAAGAATGTAACGCTTCCTGCCAGTCAGGGCATATGCAACGGACTACCCAAAACAGCGATGCAAAGCGACGAATACCGGACTGGAACGGGTTCCCGACTCAACCCCCTGTATGTGGCGGAGATGATGGGTTTCCCGGGGAATTGGCTGGTATCGCCTTTCCTCGGTGGCGCCGGGAAGCCGTCAAAGCCTGCGGTAACGCCATAGTCCCGCAGGTGGCATTACAGATTTTCGAAACGATAAATGAATACGAAAGGAAATGAAAAAACACTTACTTACAAGTTTTCTTTTTGGAACACTGACAATTGTTTTATGTGGTATTATATCCGGGGAACCCTATCGCTCGATTGCATGGGCCGTAATATTGGTTATTCTTATTATCTCCGTCATTGCAATTGGGATAGCGACAACCGCAATCTACGATTTGTTGAAGCAGGGGATGAATATCAACATGCTGACTATCAATGGCGGAATCCGCTTTTTCGACAAAAGCAAGGCCGACAACCCCGATATTGAGGAGAATCAAAACGATCAGAGGAAATGAAAAAAGTAATGTTCAACGATCTTTACGGGTAGTTTACGAATTTGAGTTGGTGAAACAACGAGATTCGATGCAGAACATTGCAAAACTTTGAAAAACTTTCAAACATTTTGAAATATGAGAGAAATTAAATTCCGGGGCAAGCGCCTCGACAACGGAGAGTGGTTGTATGGCAGCCTTGTCATTTTGAATGGGCGCTATTTTATATTCGATGATGCAAACAGACACGAGGTCGATCCCACTACCGTCGGCGAGTTTACGGGGCTGAAAGACAAGAACGGTAAGGAGATTTACGAGGGGGATGTGATACGCTCTCCATTGTCCGAGGATAAAACTCGCCCTCATAGAATCTTTTACCATACCGGCAACGCAGCTTTTATGGGGGCCTTGGTCGATAGAAAGGAATTATGTTATTTAAGATTGGATCAGGATTGGATTTATAAATTTGGAAAAGAAGTCATTAGCAACATCCACGACAATCCCGAATTTCTGAAAGGAGGCGAGCAATGAATAGGACTATGAAACAATGGCTTTTGCCCCTTATCTGCCGCTGGTTCGGGCATAAGGATTCGAGGAGGTATATTGCGTCAAATCGCCCCGAAATTGGTTCTGCCGCCAAAACAAACCCAACCGATACGACGTGGTGCATGATATTGTTTGCTCCCGATGCCGGCGGGTACATCGAACTATCCTCAAATCCCGAATTAGCCGCGCACAACTCCTGCATGACGGTTGGTTTATAATCGACGAATAGCCATGAAAAGCAAAAAAGCAAAGGAATTTATCGACGGATGCTTGAATCATCTTGTAATAGAGATGAGCGACCACGCCAAATGGCAGCTACGAGCAGCAATGAGCCATACAGCCGAACTCGCCGAGCAGGAGGCCGAGGAAAGGATGCGGGATAAAGCGATCGAAGCATTTTGCAAGGATTGCCCAATTTACTCAATACAAACAAGTAATGGGGGAAATTGCCCCGATTGCAGTGCATTAAACGCATTCAAACAAAGACTGAACGAGGAATGAAATTCACAACCCATTGCTTTGTCCGCGTCGAGGATGCGGAGAAGCGAAAAGATGTGATCGAGTGGTGTATGCATATTGGCTATGAATATATTTATCCCCCAAAAGAAGAGAGATTAGGCGATAAGGTAATATGTGACACTTATTGTGTCGGCGTGGCTCATGACGCACAAACATTCACCGCCTTGAATTGCATAGACTGCGGCACCAACATCGAGCTGTTCAGGGCGCTGGCGGCGATGAACAACGAGAACGATCAGGAGCAATGGTACTCATATACGGAATATCCGACTAATGAGAGTAAAAATGGGGTTAGACGGCTTATTTTTAACGAACATACGCGATTCGATTCTTTTGTAGATGTACCATCAGGTTATTACCGCAAGGCTACAGTCGAGGAGATCGTCGAATATTTCAAAAACAATGAGAAATGAAAACAATTGAGGAAAGAATACAAGAATATGTGGCCAATGCCTGGGTCGAACTTGATCAATTCAATGAAGACCATGTAACTTTTGAAAATATCGTTACATCCGCCTGTGTTGTTGGCGCTAATTTCGAATCGGCTGGCGGCCGATTCACGAAAATGAGTAAGATGCTCTGTGCATTTTGACTAACCAAGTAACTAACCAAGAATATCTATGAACACGAAATTCAAATCAGACTACGAAAAAGCCTGCAACGCCTATTTGCAGGCTTTTTGCGAGAAACACGGCTATGATTATGAGGATGCTACGCGGAGCTGGGTCGGCGGCGATGTCGGCGGGATCACCGAATGCGCGGACTATATAGTTGGGATGGATGACATCATCACCGACATAGACCGGGACGCTCCGGAAGATGAGTTTGTAAAGTATTACGATTACTGTCTGCGGGTGGGGAGTATCGCCTGCGGCAAAATTAGTACGCCCAATTACAGCAGCTGGCTCTCGGGGTGTCCACGCATGAGTGAAGAACAGATCACCCGGCTGGAGGAGTTGCAGAGGGACATACGCAAGGCGGAAAGAGAGCTGGAAGAACAAATAAGGAAAGAGAAGTTTTAACCGGGAGAGGCAAAATCTCTCCCTTTTTTATTCATATGGCAGTAGATACATCTAAAAACGGTACAGTAGATCGTGCTAAACTTCTGGCAATAGAAAATAAATGTACGAGAATAATTCGAATTGCGGGGGTAACGTTTTATGTTGCTCCGGATAAGGATACACCAGAACACCGGAGGCACTTAATCCGCGTTTTGGAGAGTTGCGGTCGGCGATATACTCAAAAAGCAGGTAGCTATGAATCGGAGATTTGAGGTGAGAATCGACATTCCGAATAGTTGTGAATTGATTGGATGCAGATCGGACGGAAACATGGCAATTATTGTTTTCGAAGATTGCAGCGGCCCAGAGATCCGGCCAATCGGTTTTTGTCGGGAACATTCCGGAGAAGTACCGGACGCCTTCGAAGATGAATAAAAAAGAGGCAATTCCGAAGAATCACCCCCCACACCGATACAAATATAATGATTTATTCGGAATTTGCAAATGGGACGATATAGGAAAAACGAACGCAGAGGCGGGGCACGTGACGATTCCGAAATATACATCAGTTATTCACGGAATCGATTGCTCGAAATGATTATCTGCCGGGAAGCAAGGATGGGCGTGAGTTATCGCCATGATTTCGTCTATCGATTCAAGGCACACAAATCCTTGCCGTTTTTATGGCGGAAATTCAAAAGGAATATTAGAGAACACATTGACGGATGGCAGCAGGAGCTGCCTTTATTTTGATGAATTTGCGGAAAGGGAGAGGATAATAACCGTGCAATTCGGAATATATGATGTAGAATTACATCCGTTCATCCTATTGCATAATTGCAATTAGACGATAAAAGTGTTCTTTTGATTCATTCTGTTAATGTCGTTTCAAGCATTGAACTCTATTGGGCGGGAGCCGGACGTGAAGCTACTTTATAACGTATCTTTCGGGGCACACGAAGGAAGTGCGCCTTTCGCACGTTGTCGGGACATTGATGAAGATATAAAAGCCGATCTTATCCAGCTATTATATCGATTCTATCAATTCGCAGATTACGGCTACATAAATAGGGTAGCAGCATTCGCTGATCTCCAACAATGACATCAGATATTTAGTTTGTTCGTCCATAACCGTCGCATTTACCTTTGCAACAAATAAATTGGTGAATATCTTTCCAAAGCATTGTATTTATCTGTCCTGTCAGATAGGCTACTTCTTCGCCTTGCATCGGCATTGCGGATGCTACGGCGATGTCGTCGCACAGGTGCCGCAGTTCATGCTCGAAAGAGTTCAGGAATTGTGCCTGGGATGACGCCAATCCTACGACTACGACAGACCTTCGCCGGGTCTTGTTGGAATAGGTGAATCCCGAATCCATATCGGCCTTTTCCAAATTTTCCCGTACTCGCTCCATAATTGGCCTGGGACACTCTATCTGTTCCAAAGAAAAAAGGATAGAGCGCGTGTGATAGCCATGTACGGCGAAGTAAAACCGCACATGCCAATCATAGTTCTCTATCCTCAGATCCCGCAGCTTCATGTCGTTGAATACACTTTTTGAATCCTCACATACGGTCTTTCGAGCCGCGTTCTGGATTTGATTCTGTTACAGGACATCTTCCCACGGAACATTTGTTCCCGACCCTATCAGATCGGCGAAATATCGTGTGAAGGGCAGCCCGGGATAGGCGTCTTCATCGTCGATGAAATCCTTGACGAACAGGGCCAGGTGTTGTTCATCGGCAATGGATGATCCCCAGTAATCGGCCCGGGCCATATTCGCGACATATACACAGTCGTAGCCGTTGTCGTGCTTGAGCTCGATACCGTTCGTCTTGAGCAATTTGTCGATCTGCTCTTTGGTGATGGGTTCTATTTTCTTCCCGTCGCGGTCCTTCATGCGGCTGACGGCAAATTCACACATTTTCTTCGAAAAGGACCATCCGTTTTTTTCGAGGTATGCGCGAATATCTGCCGGCATGGAGTCCCTTGCGTCCAATCTTTCTCTGTCCATAGGTTTCGCTGTTAAAGAGAGGGGATTTCTCCCCTCTCCGGATTCGTTTTACCGGCGGAATCTGGAGTAGGGTCCGGTTCCCCGGACACCTCTTCGTTCGCCATATCCGTCGCTGCCGTATTCTCCGCCACGCTCACCGTAGCCGTCGGGCATGTAGCCTCCCGTGTGACGCTCCCCGTAGCCGTCGCGCATTTCGCGTTTGGCATCCTCGTAGCCACACTCGTAGGCTTCGCGCATCTTGCGTTCGATTTCTTCACGCTCGCCGTACCCGTCACCGCGGTACCGGCCTTCGATTTCCCACATTCTCATGATTTGCTTGTTTTAGCAGACATTTGCGATTTAAGAAAGGCGTCCAGCGATGACTTCATGGAGGCGAACTCCGTTTGCATCTGACGAAGTTGTCCCACCTCTGCCCGCAGCTCCTGGAGCTCCTTGTCGCGTTGCGCCTGACCCGCGTACGCGGGATTCACTTCGCGCATGATCTGATCGAAAACTTCCAGATTGGCCTTGTGTTTTTCGTAGGAATCCACAACGGACTGGCTCTGCTGCTTTGCCGCATTGATGGCGTCTATGAGCCGTTCGCGGGATGTCGTGACCGTGAGTCCGTCCTTTGTCACCATATCGGCATTTACCGGGACGACCCATTTCTGGTCCCCTACCGGGAAGCTGACGGAAGGCTGCGCCGGGGGAAAGTTCCCGGGAGCGGGGAAATAGGGCTGTGGCGCCTCTTCAAGCGTCGCCATGTAGTATTTGGGAGTTCCGCGCATATCGAGTACATATACCGGAGCGCCTTTGGTTAAATTCGCAAACATCTTCGGTTAATTGTTTTTTGAAAGCTCCGGAGGGGCGGTTTCCCCTCCTGAAGCCTTCGGTTTATTATTGGTTAAACGGCCCCTGTCATCAGTTGCAGGGTGTCGGTCTGTTTGTCGTAGAAGAGCTGGAATACACCCGTCCCCGGAATATCGGACACGGTGACATTGGCTCCGTTGTACGTGGTCACATTCTTGGTCACGCCGTTGGTTTCGAACAACACGGGAAGCGTGCCTGTCGTGCCTGCGGGTATTGCCTGCGACAGCTCGACCAGGACCAGCCCCCTGTACCAGGAATTGGCAAAGGCGTGGTTTTGGAATGAGAACACGACATCGGCGGCATTGACCGTCACACCCGTAGTTTTGATGACCGGGATACCTCTGCGATTGACATACTGAAATGGGAATACTGCCATAGCATACCTCCTTTCCGTATTAACCCCAGAATCCGCCGTTGCCGCCGAGTCCGAACGCGGCACCGAAGCCCAGCCCGTATTGGGCGGCTACGCAGGCGGGCATCGCGTACACCTGCGGATTGGGAACCACGGTCGTAGGCGGCAGGCCGCACTCGATCTTTGCCAGCCGGTTGCTCAGATCGCCGATCGCAGCGTTGATGGGCGCTACGGCCTGGGCCTGCGACTGCATGATCGTCGCCGTCTGATGTTCTTGGGAGAGCTGCCCGGCCAATGCCGCGCTCTTGGCACGCTCGGCGTCGAGTTTGTTCTGCATCTCACGCATCTCGAGGGCACAGAAACGGTCGTTGATGACCTGCGTCTGGGCATCGATCTTCGAGCCGAGGGCATTGAACTGCGTGTTGGCGTTGCTCGTCAGGGTGTTGGTCTGATTGAGCGTTGCGAGCTGGCTTTCGTAGCCCTGGCGCTCGATGGCGGTGCGGACATCGCAGCAGCAGGAGGCCATCTGCGAAAGCACCTGTGCGTTGCCGGACTGCACGGCATTGATGATCTGCTGCGCCGAGAGGCCCGACTGTGCCTGGATGTTGCACAGAGCGGTCTGAATCTGCTGTACGGAACAGTTGAGCGAAGATGCGAGCTGGTTGATGGCGGTGCCGTTTCCCTGAATGGCATTCATCAGCAGCTGACGCCCTGCGTCGCCGTTCAGCTCGGCGGGAAGATTCGAGAGTCCGTTTCCGCGACCGCCGAAGCCACCCCATCCGTTGCCGCCCCAGAGAGCTCAGAGCAGGATCATCCACATCCACTCCCAGCCGTAGCCATTGCCGTAGCCGTTATTGCGGTTGTTTCCGTTCATCAACGCGGCCACGAGGTTGCCGTCCATTGCGCCACCGTTGTCGAACACTAAAGTTTTTTCGTTCATTGTTTTAGACTTTTACATTGTTGCGTCCGTTCGGCGGACGCTGCCGTTGAGCTCACAATGCAAAAATCGACATGAACGATGGGAGAATCAATCGTATCAGTCGCAGGTGGAACGGAGTTTGGACGCAATACGGACGAGGAGCATTTCGAACATTTTACCGCTTTGTTTGCGACGGATATCGAATTGGGAAATCATCTTCTCTATGGGCCGTCGTGAGAAGTTCATCAGCGAGGATATGACCGGGGCGTGAAATCCCTGCCTCCAGAGGAAATAGACCAGCAAATACCTGGCATCCACGATCTCGGCGTTTTTGGCTTTGGATAGTATTCGCTCTTCCGAAATCTCCGTTTCTTGCGATACCGTGCCGAGAATTTGTCGGTAAAGTTCAGATTTGCACATATAGGATATTTCTCTTACCTTTGTTCACTCTCTTACCAAATAAAAATAAGTGCCAACACACTTGCAAAGGCTTTACAGCCCCTGTCGTGGTGTGTTGGCACCTTTATTATTAGCGGAAGGTAAGAGAGACGCTAATAAAGGCAGGGGCTTTTTTTACGCCCACCCCTGACGGGCGAAAGCTGTTAGAACAGATACTTTTTCAATGTCGGCCAAAGCAGGTAGAAGTAGATTGCCCCGACGGGAATCAACCCGGTTGCGAACAAGTTGCTGCTTTCGACCTGGCAATAGTAGAGTGTTCCTATCCCACCCACAATACAAACGAATGAGAAGAAGGCAAGGAAAAGCAGTCCGATTTTTTTAATTGTTTCCATCGTTATAATTCGTTAAAAAGTTATTTCCGCCATAAATCCATATTCACGCTTCCTTGAACATAGGGGCCGTTATCGCGTGGGTCCCAGCCGAGGAATGCCGTGATATTGAACCTTCCGATGTTTCTGCGAAGTTGCCCTCCGATCCATACGCCACCCGTGCGATTAACGTAATAGACGCCTGCGGCAGGCCCGAGTTGCCATCGGTAGGGCGTTCGGATTATTTTCTGCTGCGTGATAGTACGTCCGTATGTTTCGATGTGTTCAAGGGTAGGGTGGCAGTCGCCCAGGGCTATTCCGCTCACTATGGCGAAGTAGCTGCTGTCGCGATATTCCCGGCGTTCGAATGGCAGCTGTACCGACACACTGTCCCGGTTGGGATTTATTGTTACGGCGGTAAAGGTGGTATCCGCTGGGGCGAACAACCATTTCGGCACCTCTACCGAAATAGCCGAGGACAGTATTTTATGCGGTTGCGGTCTTTCGAAGTAGGCCGTATCGATTCGAGTATGCTCGATGATATGGACATCGACGGATCGCCTGCCGAGCCACCATCCGACAAGGAACAAGCCGGTCAGAAGGAGAGTCAGAATTATTTTCCGCAGTACCATAATGAGTACGAGCTATCAACCGTTGATGAACAGATCCCAGCCGGCCATCACGTCTGTCATGCGGGCATCAATGCCATTTTCTACGCGCGACATAGCTGCGACTATCGGGATCATCACATCGCGGTTGGTTGCCGTGATCCGTCCGTTTTCCGGGGCACCGGACAATTCAGATACCGTACGGATATATGCTTCCGTGTCGTTCTCGCTCGGGGGTGCCCAGCGTGAAATCATCTTCCGAATGGTGTCAAGCCCGTATTTACGGCTGTAAGTGTTCAGGCATTTGAACATCGCGCGGTATCCCCACGCCATAGATTCGAACTGCTTGAATGCAGCGTCGCGGGAAGGTTCCACCTCTCCCTTCCAATGGGTTCCGTCCTTGCGGATATTCCCGGGATTGTTGTTACGAAGTCCTCTGGTCATTTTTTGTGCTGTTTAATATATTTTCTACATCTTCAGGATTTACATTGAGTTTGCGGGCTATTTCTCCGGTCAATGCTTTTCGAAACAGACGTAAGAGTGGAAAGTTCGGATTGATGATTAAAGCGTTGCCACAACTCGACCATGCTTCTGCCAGGCAAATGGCAGAACCCAGGATCACGGTCGTAATCTTCGTTTCGATACCTCCTGTCGTAACGAATTTATCGATGAAAACGAATACCACGATCAGATTGAAGTAAACAGCCAATTTGAATATCGTAGCCCGCAGGAGTTCTGACAGGATAAATTCTCCGCGCTTTCGAGCAACGCATATTCCAAACAAAGCGTCGAAGGCTACGGCAATAAGCACCCCATAAAGTACGAGCTGGTACCCAGCGAAGAAATTCACGATGACGATCAATAGTCCTATAAGCCATCCTTGCACGGTCATAAGCGCTTCGGACAGCTTTGTAGCAATACCCTCCAACACCTTTTTCGTTTTATTAAATATTTTGTCCATAATTATTATATCTCGGTCCAGCCACCTGTTCCGCTGTTGGTCTTATAGACTTTCCCGTTTTGGATGCGTAACCCTCCATTTCCGATCCTGACCTCGAAAATATCTCCGGTGAAGATCGCATAGTTGCTGGATCCTTTCACGACGGCTACTCCGTTGGGAGCGATCAGGTTCTTGCGGATGTCGGTCACGAAAGAAAAAGTAATCGCTTCGACAGCTGCGGATGCCGCATTTCCGAGTCCTCCGGACGAGGATGCTTCCACTGTTACTTTTATATAGTAGTTGCCGGGGGTCGTAAAACGATAACTAATGTTCTTGTTGATCCGTATCGATACCGTGTCGTCATATGCGGAAGATTGCCGGAATATCGTGTCGGTAGTATCGGCTGTCTGGTTGATAATTTCGATCTTCACGCTTCCTCCGCTCCGGATCGTCCCCTTGACTTGTGCCGACATCTGCACCTCCGCGCCGCATTTGAATTGACTTGAGTTTCTGGAATCCGAGGCGAAAGGCTTCGTTTGAGAGGTTATGACCGCCACATTTCCCGTTGTTTGGCTCGACGGGACTTTGGAAGAACCCAAAACATGGCTTACGCTGTTTATATTGTTAGTAGTGAGTATGATCTTGTTTCCGCGTGCGGTCGCATCGCTCACCTCTACGGAATCGTTTTTGACCTGCAAGATTCCGACGGTACCTTTGGTTGCGTGTACTTCTCCGTCGGCGTGTACCCTGAACACGGCTTTTTTCCGGTTCGTATAGTCGGCTCCCGACCAGAAGGGCACATCGTCTTCCTGCAAGCCGCTCACGCCGGCCGTCACGTCGCCTTCAGCATTTTTCAGCAACATCACATTGGTCATTATCAGACCGCCTTTCACCTCGGTACTTCCGTCTTCCATAGCCTTCTTGAGGTACTCTGTCGATTTGATGGATTCGTCTATCGCGTCGTCGATCAAGTCCGACATGTTGTTGCTTATTTGATAATAATCGGAGAATACCTTTCTGAACTCGGTGCCGGTTATCTCGGATGTCGTACTCATATCGGCCAACAAGGGTGTGAGATAATCTTTGAGCCGCTGGAAATAGACCGTAAATGAATCCGTGGGTACATCATACTTTTCGGCATTCGCCATGATGCTCCAGTATTCACCTTGAATCCGCACCCATTCATTAGCCACCTGCTGTTTGTCGGAGGGCGTCAGGCTCGAATCCGAGGCGATGTAGTCCACATCCATCTTCACCTGCTCGATCTGCGCCTGCACATCCTCCTCGGCCGTGATATACCCCGTGGGGGCCTTGTCGCCTTCCGTAAGCTGAATGTCGTAGAGATACATAGAAACACCGTCACGGATATTCATATATATCTTCTGCACCACACGCGAAGCATCGATGGTGCGGACCACTTCATATACTCCTTCCGTTCCCGCCGGAGGAGCGGAAAGAATTTCTGTGGTGCCGTCTTCATACCTGACTCTGAACGTCATTTCGGCCCCCTGCTTGATCCGGGCTTTGAAGACGTACGGAGTATTCGGCTTGTATTTTATCTGGCCGCCGAAACAGTCGGGGACCGTCGAACCCTGCGGGATGTTGGTTGCGGCAAGCCCGGCCTGCAGAAGTTTGCTCCAATTGACATACAAATATGTTCCGTCCGCGTCCGCCCCCGAAGTTACGACATCCGTAACGCCCTCTTTGACACTGTTCCATTCCCGGATAAATTGTTTGGCGATATAGTTGCGGGCGCCGAACTGAAGATTCGCAATTTCGTCTTTGGCTTCGGTGGCCGTCTGATCGATCTGTTCGATGTCGAACTCCTTTTGAAACTGTCCCGTCGCGGGGTCGTAGAGCTTGCCTTGCTTCCAGCCTGCCTCCGGGGTAAATGCCACGCCGACGCCGTTGTCGCCGACCAGCCGGAACAGCTTGCTCCGGGTGTCCAGCAGCGCCTTCTTGTCCAGGCTGCTGATCATACCTTGCAGGTAGATATTATCCAGATAGGCCGAATAGCCCGACATTTGGATCCCGAAGACGGAGAGGTTCGTAAGATCGCCGAACTGCGCGGCGATATTCTCGGCCGTGAACTCCCAGTCGCTGACATTGCGCAGATAACGCTGGTAGGTGCGCGTCGAGTAGCGCGAGCTCTGCCGGGCGGGATTCGTGAACGAGCCGTAGGCCACGAAGGTCATCGATTCCATCGGGTCGATCTGCCTGGTAAAGGTAGCCGACAGGGGGCGCAGCTCGTAGCGGAACTGCTCGTTGCGGTCGCCCAAGACCTCCGTGATACGGAAATAGACCGTTGCGAAGCCTGCGAAAGAGAAGTTGCCCCGGCCGTCGTCGGAATCTGCCGTCGCATTGTTCGACGGGTCGAAGTCGTGGAAGATACCCATGCAGATATCCCCGACAGCTACGGCGCCGATCTCTCCCTCTTCGAGTTTGAGCGTTACGAGCTTCTGCTCCTTGTCCACGCTCTCGATCACCCCGGCGCCCGGAGCGCTCCAGTCGTCCCCGACGCTGATGCCCACACGGTTGTACCGAAGCTCCGGAACCTCCAGAAAACGACGGATGAAGAGGCTCTCCAACTCGCCGGCGCCTTTTTCACTTATAAACCCGCCCACTCCGGTAATACCGGAGGCATATGATGGTCCAAATTGTGCCCCTGCGTTGAAAGTCATTCTACCTTTGAACGTATCGGGTGCCTGCTTGTTGGCAAACTCCCATATTGCCCTTCGTGCAGAATAAGCATTTGTATCGGTCGGGAAAGTATTATCGTATCGGGTGATTAGATATATAGCCGCTCCATTCTCCGCAATGCCTATACGTTGGGAATAGAGCGATGCTTTCACGTCCGATTCAATACTGCCCAGGCGGGAATAAGGAGTATTGTCGCCTATCGTATAGGTTGCGATGTACTCGTTGTATAGTTTTTTTTCATAACCTTGAATCCGGGAAAGACGACCGTCTATACCGAATTGAGGACCCATTAATCGTACAGCCTGTCCTGCTTCGTAGTTTTTTTCGTTGTGTGTACAATACACGGGATTCGTTTCACAGTCATAGACTGTCGTGTCGCTGCTATGTTTGGCAGCATAGGAAGTGCCGACCTCAAGAAGTTCTTGTTCTGCTTCGTCTATGCGTTGCTGGGGGAGTTTGACGCCTGTGAGTACGAAAGTGTCAGGCCCTCGGTCATCATCTTTTCCACGAGGACGCATGTTTTCATTCGGTATAATCTGCTGACTTTCGCCGGACGTTTCGACTTGGGCGATGATTTCAAATTTCTTGTTGAATCCGTCTTCGGGTTTCCAGGTCGCGGGGTCGATATTGTCGCCATTGTCGTCGATAAGGGCGAGTTCGAAATCCCAGCCGATCAAATCGCCGCTCGTAAAATGTGCCCCCAGCGTTTCTCCTTCGATTACGTCTGAAGGTAGAAATGGCGTGTCGTTGCATACCATGACGTATGCCTTGTCGGTCTGCCCTTCAATGATTGTCCGATCGATAGTTTCTACCGAAGTGACGGTTTCCGTGTTCTTCGGGTAGATGTCGTCGAAAAACACTACGACTTCCTTGATTTCGTTTTTTGTAAGTCCGGGACGTGCGTCTATGTATTGCTGCCCATCCGGAAGCCGTAACCGGACTTCGGAAACGTGGTTCGTTACGCCGCCCTGTTCGGATTGTCCGTATTCTTTCGTCAGGTTGCGCGTGGAGCCGAATACATAGAAACGGGTCCCGTATTCGGAATCGTCCCCTTTCTTGGCCGGGATGCTTTTGACGACTTCTCCGCGTTTGAATGTTTCCGGCGTTCCGAAGTTCAGTTTTCCGAAATGCAGGGTTACGATACTGCCGTTCTCCTCGGTCCACCATTCGACATCGAAAGTCTCGGCAATGGATGATAAGGCATCCCAACAGGTATCGCCATTGAACGATACGAGCTTGTTGGTTTCCGGATGTTCGACATTTACACTTCCCATCTGCCAGTTGTTTCCTCCCAGTGCCTTGTTCATGTTGGCGACGATGAGCGCCCCGAAGGATGCCAAGTCTGTCGTGTTGTGGAATACAGCTTCAGGATTATCGCCTCCCAGCCAGAAGCAGATGAAATTTTTCATGTGGTTTTGCTGCGCCTGGAACTGAAGCGTGTATTTGTAGCCGCCGGTTTTGTTGTCGAAATCCGGATAAACCTCCGACATGATTTCGAATTTGCGGCCTTTGTAGGTGATGTATGATCCGAGGGGGAAATCCAGCGGGGTAAGCAAACTAAAGGGGAGTTCGATGTAATAATCCCCCATAAGTGCGTATTTGATAATGGCACTCGTTGTTACGGGCGCATCGTATATCGCTTTACCGGAAGGGTTGTATATTGTCATTTCGTCGATATATGTATCCTGTGCCATCACAGGGTCGATACAAAAGTGTGGGGTTTCGGCACATTATGCAAGTAATTTTAAGAAAAAATACAGAAAAACGCCCCGGTCTTTTGACCGGGGCAAGAGGGGGTTGCTTCCATCCGTATTTTAAGGTTTAAGCCATGAACTTTGCGGCTTAACGATTAGACGAGCGTTGTTATATGCCATCTTCAATGTTAAGCATGTGCGCGCTGTATAGGTATTATTCCCTATTTTATGCGTGGCTAAAGCTAAATCCGGATTGGGTGATCCAGGGGTAAGGCATAAGGGCAACAGAAGTTGTATTTTCCCTTCGTAATACTGGGGGACAGCTATTTTGTAATTTGACCTTGCTTTTTTTGGGGCTTCATTAATCGCGCCAACGAGTCTTCTGCGCATTTCGTCTGAACTCAGCCCTTGCATGTGTGCAGGAAATCTGTCCATGTTGTCCGCAATGATATGGTCGATTTGAGGGACTACCCTGCATTGAGGATTGAAAATCAAATCCTCGGGTTTCTGGAAAAAATCAGCAATGTCCGGAATATTATCGCCGAATTTGCTAATTAGCTGAATATCGCTTTCCCTGACAAATGCCTTGAAAACATAAGGCGATAAACCTTTCTCGGCTACATCTGGCCTATTGTTGCGTTCAGCAAGAGCAAATATGCTTTCCAAATTTGCAGTTACAAGTCCAGTATTGAAACATGCAAAATTGTTATCAGAAGAAAAGGATATTTTATTTTCAGATTTAATTTTGCGGAAAGTATGTTCGATATAACTTTTCAAAATGGAATATTTGGCTTGCGTAGCATCTGAGAAATCCCATGGTTCCGGATCTGCTATATTATTCGCAAGATATTCAATAGATGCGTCATAATTAGGGAACCAACAAAAGTCAAAAAGAGCCGAATGAAATTTTTTCATAAACGTAAGTTTTTTATATTGTCAATAAATAAAAAGACCGCCATGTAATATTATGACGGTCTTATTGTATCCTTTATGTTCGATATTCGTGGTTACGGATAGACCCGTACGTCTATATTTCATTATATGATGCAAATATAATACACGTTTTTTCGAGGTGCAAATTTTTTGCCAACTTTTTAGTTGCACTATGAAAACGTAGCCGAATACACGTTTATTGTCCTAACGTATGGAAATGATAAAGAGCGAAATTCGTAAGATTGGAGAAGAACTGCAATTGATTTGATAAGGATGGGGAGGGGCTAACGCATCATTTTACGATGAATAGCAGAAGCGAGTAAAAGGCTGGGATAGATTCCCGTCCTTTCCTATTCGCGTGCTGCCCGATCTGCGGGGTTGGGTTCGTTAAATTTCACTGTTAATCTCGATGCCAGGCGATCGGCTTCTATCATGTAGCTGCCTGAATCGCCGACGTAGGTCAAATGATACACTTCCGTTCCTAATGCCGGTATGGACAGGGAAATTTCTCCTTTTTGCAATAGAGCGATGAAATTTTTGTAATTGGTAAGGTGTTCTGTCGTAGTATTACCAAATATTGTGAAAGTTAATGTCAAATCCCGTGATGCCAACTTCGGTGTTTGAGGATAAATAACCTCTTTACCGTTTTTTGTCGGATCGTCATTCTCGACAAAACTTTTCAATGAAGAGGGGGATAGTATATTTCCCAGAAAATCGTCGCCCATCGCAATCCCTTTCGCGTAGGCGTCCGATCCGTTTATCAATAAATCTCCGATCATTTTTTATCGTTTAAGGCTTTGGCTAAATATAATTCTGCTGTATCTATGACATCATATCCTTTCGAACTCACGAAGGAGGCGTAGAACATTCCATCTCCGAAAATAATACCGGTCCCTGCTTTATTTTCTTCGTTCAGCAGTTTGTTTGTGGCTTCGGCAGCTCGTGGGTCAGGGTGGTTTTGATCTCCTATGAATCGTTTTTTCTCTTTCCCGTTATAAGTTACGACATATCCGACCGCGCTCCGAAGGTTCCATGTATGATTTTGATAATCGGATTTTGCCTGTTGGAGAGCAACGGCCTGCCGTGCTTGCTCGTCGAGGAATCCCACTACTTCGGGTTCGATTCCTTTGATGAATGAGTCCAAATCGGCTATGTCTTTCTCTATTTTCATATAGTGCAAAATACACTATTATTGGCACATTGAACAAAAATTCCGATGCAAAATTTTGCGGGGGGGGGGAATTTTGTACTTTTGCAGTATGTAATCAATAATTTATTGTGCTATGAAAAATTTTTTACTCCTTTTTGTAATGATTCTTGGAGCCGTAAGTGCTAAATCACAAGAAGGCCATCTCTGTTTTCAGGGAATCCCTATTGATGGAAGTGCAAATGATGTTCGGATTGCTTTAGAACAAAAGGGATATCAGTGTAAATACAACAAACATGATTCTGTTTTGTTGGAAGGTGATTTTGCCGGTAAAAATTGTAATATAGCCATACTTACAACCCCTAAATCGAAAAAAGTTTATGCAATTGGAATAAGTACACCCGAATATTATAATTGGAGTGATATTCGATTTGATTTCAATAAATTAAAGCGGTTGTACATTGAAAAATATGGTAAGCCAAAGGACGATCATCACTTTTTCTCATCTCCCTTCAAGGAGGGTGATGGATTGGAGATGAGTGCATTAAAAGCTGGCTACTGTAACTATATGACTCGTTTTGAAGTTGAATCTGGAGAGATAGCGATCATGGTGAATGAATCCGCAGAAATTTTTATATTTTACAACGATAGTAAAAATTCTCTTATTGATACAATGGAGAAAAAAGAAGAAGCACTTGATGATATTTAGTAAGCACTATTCTCCTCAAATGTTTCCTACATCAAATGAAACACCCTGACTACATAAAAGGTCAGGGTGTTTCATTCTATCTATAATAGTACTCAATTTACAGCATTGTCGCAATCTGTTTTTCTACCGCAGCTTTGATGAATGCATTTATGGAAATCCCCGCTTGTTTGGCAAGTATGGCTATTTTTCTGTGGGTTTCAGGAGATATGCGCACATTCAAAGTCCCGGAATAACTTTTCCGGGGCTCTATGCCCATCGTTTTACAATGTTCCAAATAATCATCTACCGCACCGTGAAAATCCTCTCGAAGCTCCGCTATGGTTTCTCCTTCGTAAGTAATCATCGTATCGTGTGGCAAGGCAAGCACCTTTCCAAAAAGACGGTTGTCTTCTTCGCTAACCTCGATGCTACCTATGTAGCCTTTATAATTCATCGTATTCATATCAATTCATTATTTTTTAGGAACTCTAATACTTGTTTTATGACATAACCTTTGATTATGCTGTCAGGGTGAGGCTTGTGTGCCGTATAAGAACTTTCCCCTTTAACAAAAATCACACGTGAGCCGCTTGTCTTTCCCTTGTTGCCTATTTCATACCCGAATATGCCAAATAACCTAACAAGCTCATCCCAGGTAAAATCCTTTGGCTGTGAAATAAAACGTTGTATCAGTTTTTCTTTTGTTCCCATTGTTATTTATTTACAATACAAATGTAACTATTTTTTAGTTGCAAAGCAAATTCTTTGCCGAGTTTTTTTGGCGAATTAGAAAAGATTGCATATATTTGTAGTGCTAACAAATTCATAGGAGCGGCAAAACTCCTATGGTCTCCATTGGGAGTTATTTTTTGCCAAAACATATAAAAGTAGTATCATTAAGATATTGCACCTACCGAGTGGAGATACGGAAACGCCTCCAGATAAACCCTATGGATTTGTTAGCAGCTCGTAGTAGGTGCATTTTTTGTTTTATGCTAACGAATCCAAATCAAGTCTTCCAATACAATGGAAGCCCTATTACCTTTCAAAAAGGTAATAGCGTAATGGTCAATGCTACGGAAATGGCACGACCTTTCAGAAAAAGAGCTGTTGATTGGCTCAACACTCAGTCTGCTAAAGATTTTGTAAATGCACTATCCGAAGTGAGAAAAATCACTTCGGCTGATTTAGTGGCTGTTACAAAAGGAGGTTTGCAGCAAGGTACATGGATGCACGAGGATGTAGCCCTCGAATTTGCACGCTGGCTCTCTCCTGCGTTTGCTATTTGGTGCAACGATCGTATTAAAGAGCTATTTCGCACAGGTATTGCTACTGTCCGCAACGACGATGAGGCAATCGCTTACGCAATGGAGGTTCTGAACAAACGACTTTCCGAATCGAAACAGCGTGTGCAGATATTAGAAGGCGAGAACAGCCACCTGCAAGAGCAGAACCGCATACTCGCGCCCAAAGCCCAGTACACCGACGAGGTATTGCAATCCACCTCTACTTATACTTTAACTCAAATCGCCCACGACCTCGGCTTGCGCAGTGTTCACGCATTGACCCGGGTTCTAATGGAGCGTAAAATTATCTACCGTCAGAGCGGACAATGGCAACCTACAGCCAAGGTCGCCGACAAGGGCTATTTCGATACCCGCACGGCCAAATTCGTTAAGTCGGACAATACCATCGGAACCAGCATGACTACGGTAATTACCGAGAGCGGCCGCCAGTTTCTTCACTCCTTGATCGGAAAGGAGGTGTCGTTATGAGAGGCTCAATAGCTAATACAACGATTTCCGATCTTGAGGATCGCCTCCGGGCGGCTGAAGCGGCAGTAGAAGAATCCCAGAAGGCATATATAGCATGCAGTGAGGCATATATGAGCCTGCAAAAAAGTTACGATGCCCTTTTTGATAAGTGGATTCGCCTCACAGAACAACAGAGCCAAGCGCGAAATGAACAGCTTGAACGGATGCTGTCGGTCAGAAAAGAATCGCAATACGCGCAATTCGTGAATAAGTCGAACTCCAAACTTTGTTAGCTATGATTTACGAATTGTCTTCGGACGGCTATCGGCTGGGGTTATTCCCCAGCGAAGCCGAAGCTATTCATCACGCAGCCTACCTGCCGAAGGGATGCTACAAAATTCGAGAGTGGGCGATTGACGGTGAGTTTATGATATTCGATACAGCGGTTAATTCAGAACGTGAGATTAACAACTAAAATTTGCACATTATGAACAGGATATATGTAAATAAAAAGTCGGAAATAACGATGATCGGCAAAGCCTTTGAAACGGCCGGATTCCGTTGCCTGCGGATCATATTGGCGTGTGATTGCCACCAGCCGGGATCGGGCAATCGGAGAAACGGAATGATCGTCTTGGATGGCGACAAACTTCTTGTGGAGATCGTTCGATGTCGAGGGTGTGCAAAAAATCAATAATCAGAAAGGGGCTTTATAGCCCCTTTTCTCATTCTGTAAGTTTCTTCGCTATATATTTGCCGTATTCCGTTTTATTGCCGTTATGTCCTCCCTTATATAGGTTAATGTATCGTTCATTGCTTGGGTTGTAGTATTGATTTCAGCGACTTCAAGATAGGTTTTTACGGCGTATTGCAACAGTTCATTACTGATCTGCACATTTCGGACAGCAGCAATCTGAATGCTTGTTATAGACGATATAAGTCCGATAATAGACTGTGTTTCGGTCATAACATATCCTCGGATGTCGGTAACTTTTCCTTGAATGTCCGTGAAACGTCCATTAAGCTCACTTTCGGTATCTTGCGACATAGCTTGAAATCCTCGTGATGTAGCCGATTGAGTTGAAACACTCTCTTCCCAATCTAATCCTTTTTCGGCAGCAAGTTTTTTTAATGTTTCCCACAACTCTTCACCTATGGCTTGCTGGGCGATTACATCATCAAGAATCGTATTGATTGTTTCTGTTATTGCCCCAAAGCGTTCTTCGTCCGATAGGGATTCATTTTCATTGATTGATTTTATCTGTTCTTTAGCTTTTTCAATAGCTGGGGCTATTGTTGCAGTATATATAATATCTTTGGCTAATTGTTTCAACATATCCCCTGCAGCCTCCCCGAAAGCATCTGCCGCATCCGCGCCACTTTCCCAGGCATCGACAAGGGCATCAGCCAAAGTATTGCCTAAATTGTTGAATAAATCAGAGAGGTAGTTATTAGATGCTTCCAAAGCCTCTTGATAGGTATCCCAGTTTGCAACCAAGTTTTGTATCATCTCCTGATTTTCCCCGGATAAATGTTGGAATGTGGCGCCTCCTTCCTCTGCGAATTTTTTCAGTGCCTCCATATTTAACGAGCCGTTTTCGTCGAATAGTTCAGGGATCAAATCTCCCAAAGATGCGTATTTGGCAGATCGGAACCAAGTCGAGTGGCGTGTTTGTACTTGCATATTCGCAATGGATTCTGCGGCTGATTCCCATTCTTTTTCATATTTATATAACTGGGATAGACCTGTATAACTAATTGTACCCTCACCTGGAAATCCGTTTTTTTCTTCACCTCGCTTTTTAATTTCCTCCAGTGATTCTTCATAATCTTTAAGGGCTTTACGCGCTACCTCTATATTTTGTATAAAAGCGCCATATTCATCTTTCCCGAATATATTAGAAAATTCTTCGGCGTTGATCTTGACTCGTTCATTCATGAGGCGCAACTCTTCATTAAATTCATGGGCTAAACGGATGTTTCTTTCCCAGGAAGATTCCCCACCACCAAATAAACTAAATGCACCTTGTATTAATTGAAATCCGGCTGATATAGCTGTGAGAACGAGACTTGCTTTTTCCAATGCGGACATTGCAGTCCCCGCTGCACTTGCTGCGTCTGTTACGCCATCTATTGTAGCGATAAGGTTTCCTGCGGCACTTGCCATTGTTGCGATGAAAGTCGCAGCTTTTCCTAATCCTTCATCAAACTCGCTCAAGGCACTTGCCGCTTCGCGGGCTGTTGCGGATAATTCATTGAGTAATCTGGCTCCTTCGGCCCAATTACTGTCGGAGACCCCTTTTTTTGTTTTTCCGAGTAGTGCATTTAATACGGCAATTCGCGCTTTGAGATTGTTGATCGTATCAATATATCCGGCAGCCTCCTGTGTGTCGGAAGATGCAAGCGCGTCATAAGCCGTTTGAGCGGTTTCTAATTGTGCTTCGACTTCTGAAAGTAATTCTTCAAGTTTCTCAACAGACAAGTTTACGATTTCTTTTGCCCAGTCAGAGGCTTGTACTTCGAATACAGCCAAAGCCGCATCTCGCTCGGCTTGGATTGCAGCTCGCGCACCTACAGTGGTCGCCTCGTCCATCTTTCGGTCATAATAATCTTTGGTGGCCTGCATTTTCTCACGGAAAGTGCCGTATTTCATATAATATTCGTCCCAGTCAGCTTGTTCTTTTTTCCATAGTGCTGCCAAATCTATTTCTATGGGTGGACCTGCGATCGCTTCGTGTCGCTCGTTTTTGCGGCGATTGTCGTTTTCCTGTCGAAGTATAGCGAATTGCTCTTCTTGTTTTTGGGTTAGTTTTCCCTGGAGCTCTATGATGCGTTGTTCTGTTTCGTTGATCGCCTCTGCCCGCCGTTGATAATCGAGTTCTATTTGTGCTACTCTTTTCTCTGTCCCATCCTTCATTAAATCAATCTCGGCTTGAAGAGCATCATCGCGCAGCTTTTTGAGCGCTTTTCCGAGATCGTTCGAATTTTTTTCCTGTTGTGAAGCCGCTTTTTGGGCATCTTGTTCGGCTTTGCGGCGGGCTGCCTCTGCTTCGGCATTTTTCTCTTCCACAGTGGAGGAAGTAAGGAGTTTTTCAACCGCAGGAGTAAGGGCTTCTGAACCCTTATTTATTGACTCAATGAATGCATTAACATCACCATCGAACTTATCTTCAATTTGATCCCATATTCTTTTGCCCTCATCGCCCAGCTTTTCCAATTCGGAAACAAATTCTTTTCGGTATTTTCTAATGCCAGATGTTGATTGGGCATAAGCCCTGGCACTTACAATCCTTTCATGTCCAGTTGAAGTTCCAATAGTTTTATTCCTCTCCAAATACTCTTCATACGCCTTATTATACTCTTTTAGAGCATTGGCATAATTCTTATAAGCATCGCCCGTGAATTCAATATATTTTATGTCCTTAGACTTCTCTGTAATAACCTCTTGAGCCGCCCGTGCTTGTGCAGCTTCAATAATTGCATCTCGTAGATTGTTGTAAGCGCTAATAGCATTCCCGACCATAACTTGCTCTTCGGACATATTTCCGAAGTAGGCGGGATATATTTCCTGTAATCTTTCGACCGCTTTTTTTCGTTCGTTGTAGGGTTTAGCTACATTTGTTGCTGCCCGGTACAATAAATCGAGTTTGGTAATTTCGGCTTGAGCGGAAATTGCCCCTTCAGTCATTGTCGCGTGGAATTGCTCTGCGGCTTGTTTTGCGGCATCAAAAGCCTGTTTCCCCTTGAACAGCGAGCCAACCCATTCGGTGATTTCCTTGCCGTAAAGGGTTAAAACCGTGATTCCGGCAACCAGAAGCGTTTGCCAAGAAATGATCGATTTAATAACCTGCTTCCAAACCGGTGTGAATGATTGGCCTTCGGCTTTGAGTTCTTTCACCCGTTGTCTTGTTAAGGCGAGCTGATCGGCTAAAATGGGCAGGTTGTTGGATATGGCGAGGAAGAAGGTTTGCGGGCTTATGGCCAGCGCCGGTAGTTCCCGAGCGACCTGCTGGATTGAGAACGACAGTCCATTCCAACCGGAAGCATAATTACCGACATTGCGGGCATGAACTCCCATCGAAGCGTCAAGTTCTTTGATCTTTGTGTCGAGAGCCTGAATGTTTTTGAGAAGGTTTTGACCGAATGTATTCCCGCGTTCTCCTTCATTGAGCGATCTGTAAACGGTCCGCATCCGAGCGAGGGCTTGCGACATTTCATCTATAGAGCCATGTGCGACTTGCTCCAGTTTGATTTGGTTCGCAACCTCTTGGCGCATTCGTGAAATAGCTTGCTTATTTTCTTCATAAGTCAAAGATAAGGATGTTCGACGGGCAATTTGTTTGTCCGTCAAGGCGAAGCCATTCTGCTCGGCTTTATTCAAAGCATCATATTGTGCTTTCAGACCTCGGTTTGCGGCTTTTAACTGTTCTATTTGTTCGATATTTTCACGCTTTGCAAGACTTACAGCGTGCAATTCATCCAGCAAACCGCGCCATGCTTCGGCTTCCGCATTGGCAGCCTGTGCTCCTGCGGTAGATGCAGTTGACGATGGGGTAGATAGTGATTGGGGCTCTGTTTGTGAGACTGTTTTTGCCGCCTCGTTCTGCATTTGAGTAATTCGCTTTATTGATTGCTCGACACGAGCCTCCATTTCAGCGATTTTCTTATTTACAACGTCAAACTCCTTTGTTCCTGAAGGAATAGTAGCCAAAACCTGTTTCAATCGCTCCAGAGAGGTGATAAAACTGTTTAATTTATCGGTTTCGGCGTTTATTTTGAATGATAATGCGCTCATTTGTTCTTTTGTCTTCTTCTTGCGGCCATCTCCTTGCCGCTGCCCTTGACTATTTTCTTTTCATCGCCCACGAGCGATCGCACCTTGTCGATCATCATCAACATCATAGTGGGGTAGTTCACTTTTTCGAAGGCGTCACGGTAGCTGATGTTCAGGTGTTTCATCATAGTCGCCATGATGCCCGCAATAGAGTTGTTCCCAATAGTTTCTGTGATGGTTTTCTTGCGTGTTTTGTCGATTTTGACTGATTCCAGCAGATCTTTTCCTGTGGTGATGTCGGCGATTTTCTGTGCTGCGATTCGGATTTGTCGGTAATCGCTGTAGCGTCCGGCGTACCATAAGAACAGTCGTTGTTGCCAACGGCAGTGAAATAGTAGCTTTGACATAGTTTTCAGCGAATATCGTTGTCGCCCGTCAATGGAAAGGTCCAGCCGTTCGTCTGCGAAAGCCCGTGCGAGATCCTTGATATAGGGTTGGTAAAACCGGAAATTAAGTCGCCCGATCCGTACTATTACATGATGTTTGTTCAGCAATGATGCAGCGACGATGTTGGCGGACTTACTCATGATCCTTTGCGATTGATTGTGAGAGCTGCTCCATAACGGCGCTGATACCAGCCATATCCTCCAAAGGAATCATTTTTAGAGTTTTGTTATAGGCGTCAAACAATTCGTCGAGTGAGGCTTTTTTTAGGAATTTTCGCCGGAGCACGATGCGTTTTAATATATTGAATATGTTTTTGCTGTCAGATATACCTAAAGCTACACTTTGGGTCATTGCCTTAAGGCATCCGATACTTTTATCCAGCTCTTTTTTTATGTCCCGCGCCTGCATAATGCGTATGGCGGTCAGCGGGGACATACCATATATGCTATAACTTTTTCCGGCTATGCGGAAGCTGATGAAATCCATATCTTGAAAGCTTATAAATAAAAAGGAGCGAGGGGCTTACGCCTCCCGCCCCTTTGTCGATGTGATATAAGGCTGTTATTTGCTTGATACACTCATTATCGAAGCGGCATCCGTAACCTCAGATGCATCGAACCAATATTCAGACGATACATCCGTATTGTCGGGCTCCAGTGCTGTTGCGACGACACTGATAGCAACGGCATCGTCTGTTTCGGCATTTCGCGCCACGATGGAAGCCTTTGGGAAGACGCAGTATTGGTCGTCTTCTGTAAGTGCAACCATGCACTTCTCGATATTAGTGACGCCACGTGCCCGCTTCCAGGTGGTTTCCGTTCCTGTGCCACCCATGAATGCCGCCTTCGTTTCGTAGTCGTATTGGCCGATGGCGAAGTTCATGGTGACTTCACCCATCTCTTTTGACTGACGATATATGCCGTCGGTGAGCTGATTTTTGTATTGTGTTGTGGAGGGCTCGGCTTCATCGAGGCTCCACGTGTCCTGATGGACATTCGGCACCTTCTTGGTGGTAGGGTCTTTGAGGATGGTTCCCAACAGCGTTCCTGTCAGATCGCCCGTGACTTTCGCGGGGTCTGCATACCAGATGTTTTTGATGCCTACGGCTGTAATAGTTGCCATATTTTTAATCTTTTTTTACGTTTAACACTCTGAACAGAACCCGGACATAGACATAGTGGCACCCAAGGTCTTTATCCTCTTCACAACCTATATTTTCGTATCGGTAGTGATATGCCGTATTATCATATTGCCCATAGGTCCATGATTTGAATTTTGATTTTGCAGCCCGTTCGAGTTCTTTAAGCCGGTTTCGATTTGCAATTCCCTTGATGTCCGGGATACATAGATTCACCGAGATGTAACAGGATTCCCAGTAAGTCGCCGGAGATTGTTCCGATGGCGTTACAACTACGATTCGCTCGTTTTTTATTCTGCCTTCCGGAACATCCCAGGTAGGAAATGTTTTAATCCCGAAATCAGTGCAATCACGAATCAAAATGTCCTGTGCATCGTTGGTGGTTATCATTGTGCAATCCTTTTAGAGCCATATTTTCGTGTATTCATACCTTTGTCCGCTTTTGTAGAAGCCTTGCACTGGGTACGACACCGAATCTTCTAACGTGGAACCGATAGGAGCACCGAGACGATGGTCGAATATATTTTTGCCGCATCTATCGAGGATGCGGACCTCCTCATTTTCTTCGAGGGGGAGTACATTCTGCGGCATAACTACCTCATAGGTATATTCGATCACTTTTCCGTTAGGCGATTCAATGAACCGGGCTTTGCCGTCGTAACGAGCATTACAGCGGCTCACCGTTTGCCATTCATCCGTGTTGTGATTCCAACGTTGAAGTATATAGGGAAATCGGATCATAAGAACTTTACGGTCGGTTGAAGATTGAATTCGTCGGCAATATCGGTTAGGCCGTTATCCTTTGCGAGAGCATGTATGCGGCGGCGTAATTCCTCTACATTATAGCCGATAGAATATCCGCCGTTGCCTTCGGACGCCAGAACGATAAGCTGCTTCAGGATGTCAATGGCGGCTTTCGCTACCGAAACCTTGTTGGCTGACGAATACTCTCCGTCTGCCGACAACCCTGCATCCATGCAGGCTACTGCAACCAGGTTGTCGTCCACATCATAAGGATAGAGCCGTGCCGATATTACTTCCGAATTCTTCATTGACGATAAGTTTAAGCGTTACCTTCGTTCCACGAGGTATTCTCTGTGTTGATGTAGTACAGGGATTGCCGGTTGATGAGTGCCGGCATGATGTACGCTTCGGCCAGAGTAACTTCGAGCATTGGGTTCAGCTCCGAATAGCGCGTGATCTTCACGTTCTCGCGGTATGCTTGCAGTGCATCGGTGTCCGAAACCTGCGGGACGTCGCTCCACCAGGTCCAGCCGAGCTGCGGTGTCGGCGACAGCACGGCGACATTCTCCGCCCACGGCTTGTAGGTCGTCTGACTGCCGTCGCGTGCCTCCCGCTTGACGTAGGAGTCGATCACGATGATCTGCGGATACCCTTTTGAACGCATGTAGGTATTCACGAGGTCGATTGTGAGCGTGTCGCTGCTTGCCAGGCCCGTCGCAGTGAGGACGACAGGCGAAACCCGTTTGACGGTCTTTTCGCTCATCAGCAGTTTGTCGAAAGCCGCTCGTTCCATGATAGCGTACATGGGACGGCTGAATCCTTCTTTCTGGATGGCTTTCTGCCCGGCGATGATGTCACCGAGCGGATCGCTGTAAGACGATGCGCTCCACTTGTTTTTCACGCCGGTTTTGTGTGCCGAAGGGATGTTGAAGTTTAGCGCGTTCTGCGTCACCACGTCGTTGTTGTTCTCGGTTTTCAGCACGATGGCAGATTTCGATCCGACTTGAAGGTCCAGGTCTTCGGCGAGATAGTTCACACCTTCGTAGCAGAATTGTACGTCTTCATAGACCATATCTACGAGTTGCAGTGCTACATTGGGGTTGCCGCTTGACTGCGCATAGCTGCGGAGGATTTGATACTCTTTGATCTGTTTCTCGTCTTTTTGGCGAGAAATTGCGACTTTCGCAACTTGTCCGCTCCAAGTGCCGATGGTTTTGCGTGTTTTTTGCGGCGCCTTCGCGTTGAACGCGATCACGTCTGCACTCACGGGGATTCCGTCGTTCCCTTCAAGAGACTTGATGTCGAGTGTCGGGGTGTAACGCAGGGGAAACAGCGTCGGCCATGCCAGACCGGACCCCGGCATGTACGAGTTCAATTCGGCCTGCATATCGACCTGCGAAAGGTCGAAAAGGGGTTTTCTCATGTCTGCCATAGTTAAACGAGATTAATGGATTTGAGATTTGCGAGAATTTCGGGAGCGATATTGGTCGTCACGGCACGGACACTTGCTCCATTAACAAGACGTACGAAATTGTTTACCGTACCGCCTTCGAGCTTGTTCCCCGTCAGATAGGCTGGGGTGTAAATGGCTTCAGCACCCGACGCTTTCTCTGATTTTGCCTGGTAACCTTTTGCCCCGATAGCGACGGTTGTGCCGAATGCTGCGGTCGTTAGTACATCCTTCGATGCGTCTGAGCTGTTGATCGCAGTGATGGCGACAGCTTTTCCACCGAAAGCGATGAACTCACCTTGCTTGAAACCGGAGCCTTTGGCGATTTCGATGTTAGTGTCTTCAGCTCCGATGGCTTTCACGAGTGTTGCACCTTTAATCGGTTTGTAGATGTTACCGGTTGCCAGTCCCACAACGGAACCGGCCGGCAGATCTCCGTCGAGCTCGGTTACATCGACGGTACCGCCACCTTCTTTTTCGGAAAATACGACCTCGAACACCACCTTGTCGGGTTCGGGGGCATCATAGAATTTGTTTTGCCAACTCATGTCGATTGTTTTTTAATTTAGACCTTTGATCGCCGAAGTTTTGTAATCCTCGGCAGCCTTCTTGCGATCCAGTCGGGCTGCCATTGCCGCAGACATTTTATCTCCACTTTCTCCGCCTCCGAAGAGAGGCGGTGTTACCCCGATTCCACTCTTGACGAACATTTTGGCCGCTTTCGAAAGAACCTGATCTACGTCGTCATTGTCGTCGATTTTGATGATGGAAAGCGTGTCATCGTCAAGTCCCAGCGCGTGGGCCTTTTCACGGATTGTCGCAGCTCGTTGTGCCTGCGTCTGCGCTGCTTCGAATCCCTCGATTTTCTCCGTATAGGGCTTCATGGTGTTTTGGATAAAAGATTTTATCCGTTCCTCAAATGCCTCGGGATCGAAAGTCTGGGAATTATTCTTGTTTCCGGGTTCGAGTTGCTGCTCTCCGCCCCCGGGCGCAGGGATTACGGACTTTCCGTCTTTGAGGTTATGCTTCTTCTCGTAGTTGCGTACTGCGGTCTGTGTGGCATCCCCTGCACGGTAGTCTCCGTAGCTTTGTAACACGTCTTGAAATCCAATCCCCTCTACGATGGCTGGTAATTGGGCTTCATCCGTCATAGCCTCGGCCTTATTCGTTGCGATTCGGTCGAGGATTGCACTATCAACCCCAACAAATTTGGTTTTGAGTAGTGCGAGAAGTTTCTCTTTCATGTTTTTTCGTTCTATATGGTTTCGAATAAATCATCATATTCGCACAAAAAAGGTCTGTCAGCCGACGCCAACAGACCCACTAACAATTACATGAAGGTTATATCGTTCTGCAACTGGTGGGCTGCGACTTCACAGCCTCTGCGACAAAAGTCAGTATGTTCGGCACATTATGCAAATTATTTTAAGGAAAAATTCGATAAAAAGAGGAGAATAATTCTCGCCGATAATTGACTATTTTTCGGCTAAAGATTCTAAATTTTTCTTTTGATTATCTGGTATATCTATATCCGATGACCTTTTTCCGATTTCAGCCGCTCTATCTCTATTTTTGGATCTTTGATACGTGGATTTTGGTAAATGGCGGTTTCTTGGCTCATTGTTCCGGTGTTAATGGATTTTTGGATAATGTCGAGCGTGTCTGAAACATTGTCCGGCATAGGTGTCGAGAACTGGTAGCCGATTTTGAGTGCTTCGAGCTGCCCGTTGAGCTTTAATTCAGGATAAAGTACACCGATGACAGCTTTTACCACATTAATTTCCCGATCAATCATTGCTCCGTAGTAGTCTTGGTAGTTTTTTGCCTTTAACATCGGAAAAAAGAACATATATTCCCAGCTTACACCGCTCGGAATTTTCATTTCCTTAATGACATCCGATGCTGGATTTACGGAACAGGTCATGCCATAAATGAATGAATCGAGTGTGTCGCATTCCCGTTTCCGATTTTCGGGAGCAGAATCGTATGTCAGATAATAGACTTTTCCATTGTTTTGTGTTTGGATGATTTGTGCCGGATCGTCGGGATTGAGGGAGCCATCCACAATGCCTTCCCCTACCACTTTGGGATTGGCAAAGTAATCGTTCATATCAGCGTCCCTGCACTGAATATCTTCCCGACGTTCGATTAGTTTTTGAACATCTGCCCATTCTGGCTCCTGTCTGTAAAGTAAAACCGGGATTTTCCCGATAAAGTTCTTTTCCGGGAGGACTTCCCACCCGATTGCCTTTTGTGTACAACGAAAGATAGTTTCATCTGTATAAATGTCACAATGAATCTCGTCGTTTCCCTCGTCGTCTTGTATGGTGAATTGGCGGATAAATAGCATTAGCCGTCCGAAATCGTCGAATTTGTAGTATATGTCGTCCCCGAGCGATTTTGCGAGTATCTTTACCATTACCTGAATTTCGCCATTGGTTGATAGGTAAAGATGATATAGTTTAGCACAAAGTGTTTCTGACCCGGCTTTCATTTTACACTCACGGATATTGGAATCAAAGCGGGTATCTTTTAATATTTGTAGAAAACGACTGTAGGCATCTTCTGCTTTGCTTTTTCGATTAAGTTCTCCATTGATACTGGTTTCTATTACATCTGAAATATCTGAGAACTGGATAGGAGAGCCGAACAGGAAAGCCGTGGCTTGTAGGTTAATGACTTTTTGGAATGGGATGGGTAATTTAGCTGTGATGATGTCCGGTTTGCCTTTTCGATGACGATTCGGGCGTTTAGTCACTTCGTGTTTCGTAGGATCGTATTCTGCAAGAGCTTTGGTGATTTTATCGTTGCAGGTCGTCATTTTACTCAACAACCGGGAGATGTCGCCGTTCTGTATGAGCTCGACGAACTTCTGTTTGCGCCCCAAAACCGCGTTGAATTGATTGGAGAGGGCTTGAGTGATTTGTTTGATCGTTGTCATATTTTATAGTCCTAAATCTTCTTTTGAAAGCGGAATTATTTGTTTGTAGTCGAACCATACCCGCATCAGTAGCGCATCCCTCCAGTCGGGAGAGCGTCCGATGTCCTGTTTGATTTCGTCTTTGGGTTTCAGGAACAGTTTGCGATCGTTGTCCACATTCCAGGTCTGGAGTTGTTCTAATTCTTCGGTAATCTCGTCTTTTTGACCATCCGACAGTTCGCAGTCGAAGGATATAGCAAAAGAGTTGATCTTATTGGCCAGCTTGTATCCGCATTGCGTCTGGAGGTTCGAGAAATTTTCTCCGTTGAGACATTGCGAGTTATTGACGAATCCGCTAATCCGGCACATATCGACCACTCCGCCGCCCACTCCGTCTTCGTCAGCGATGATCCGATAGCGGGGGATGCGGTGTTTGGCGGCCAATGATTCGATGCAGGCGGCTATTTCCGTAGTGGCGCTTCGGTCGAACGACACCTGTTCGATGATCGCCCAGCCATCCCATACGAGGATTCGCGCCCGGTCGGAACCAAAGCGGGCAATATCCGCCGTGATGTATTTGATGCCGGTACGGGTGTGAATTTTAGGATAGAATATCTCACGAATATTATCATAGGAACATAGGGCATTTGGATTGTCGTCATAGTCCCAGTTTCCCTTCAGCAATCGCTCCTTTTTGACCTTATCGGTGGTAGATTTCAATGCTTCTATATAATCCTTTTCAATGAATGGATTGTCTTGTACAAGTGCGGCAAGGTATATTTGGTGGCCCGGGAGCGTCCCAGCTTTCGCTGGTTTGTAGAATGTTGAGTGCATCCAGTTCTTTTTCGGATTACAAGAAATGAACAGTTTGCGTAGGATTCCGTATTTGTCGTTCAAATGACGCCCGATGCGGGTTTTGAGTGTGTCGTAAGCTCCAAAGTTTACTTCGCCTCCTTCCTCAATCCATCCTCCGGTGTATTCCACTGAACCATAGCGCTCATAGAGCGGATCGGAAGGGAGATAACGCAGATCGAGCAGGTCAATCCTGCTGTTATTGGCAAATTGAATGTAGTGGTCTTGTCCGTTATATTTGAAATCTTTGTCGCGCTTTATGCCGTATTGGGTACACACCTTGAAGAAGGTGATAAGCGTAGATTCTCGAAGGCGCTTTAACTCTTCGCGCCCGATAAACCATTTTGTCCCTGGATAGCATAGTGACATAAAGACTAACCAAGTACAACCTGTCCACGATTTTGCGCCTCCGGCGGCTCCGCCGTATAGAAATTCCGTATGGGTTTTATCGGTAAGGATGCACAGCGCTTCTTCCTGTTTGACATGATGCCCTCGTTCCGACAAGGTAATAAAGTCGAAAATTCCCCTACGGAACATTTCGCATTCGATTTTAACTTGGTCTGCGATAAGTTTATTTATCGGATTTACCATTGGTTGCTTTATGGATTAGGGCGTGCGCTGCGAGTAGGTCGGCATTGGATAATCCGGAGTAGTCCATAGTGGTATTGATCTCAATGGAATTGCCGTCTTTCCCTGTATGTTCTGTTTTATCCGGTGCATTATATCCGAGCATGCGATTGATGGTTTCGATGGCTTTGCTCTTGTCCATCAATTCTACGACGGGACATCCCGATCGGTCGATTTTTATGGATTGGATCAAACGTCGCTTCTCGGGAGGAAGTGATTTCAGGTCTTGAAATGTAATGGACGAAACTTGCCGGATACCGAACTCGGTATTTTCTTCAACCATATCGGCATTGACGAAATCAAGTATGTCAGCATTGATAATCGAGAGATTGAGCCGGACGATTTCCTCTTTGGTAATTAGTTCTTTCTTCGATAATTGAGTTTGAAGTTCTTTCACCCTTGCCGCAACCTTGACGTCTGCAAGAAGTGACGACGCTTTTTCCCAGATAGATTTGTCTGTCATTCGGGAACAGTCGTATGCAAAGCGATACGCCTCGGAAGCGTTACCGTATTCGAGGTACTTGTTGCAAAACTTCTCCTGTTTGATCGTCAGCTTTTTTGCATTTGCCATGTTATTTCGTCTGGATCTGCTTCCTATATCTTCATAGGTTCAGAGGCAAAGATGAAAGACTTCGGCACATTACGCAATTTTTACAACTAAATTATTATTCATCAATAATTGTTTAGTGTAAAATCATCTCCCTCTCTTAATTCGTACGCATATCACAGTTGTTGTATTTGTTGTACTAAAAAACATAGATAAAATGACATATATCATTGATGTTTTATCTTGTTACTTTGCTATGTATGTGATATTTGACCTGTCTCTTATACACATCTCCGAGCCCACGAGACCGGAGCCTATCTCGTA
>ENA-OZZE01000092-OZZE01000092.1-human-gut-metagenome-genome-assembly--contig:-NODE-92-length-24841-cov-6.885177_pt1 | contig 24841 bp, 20 predicted proteins | sample MGYA00243643_ERZ654143 | MGnify/ENA primary metagenome ERZ654143 (study PRJEB26926, sample SAMN06165200) | human gut metagenome | biome: ENVO:00009003; feature: ENVO:2100002; material: ENVO:00002003...
ATCCGGTTCTGGCTGCTACGGTTCCGTAAGCTGGACATGAGCCTGAAAGACCAGCGGCAGGCACTGGTGGATACCTTCATCAATGCGATTTACCTGTATGATGATAAGGTTTTGATAACCTTCAACTATAAAGAAGGAACACAGACCGTCACCTTTGGAGAAGCGACAGAAGTTGCAACCGAGGGAAATGGTTCGGATTTGGATTGCTTTACTGCACCAAGAAAGACCCATACACAATGTGTATGGGTCTTTCTTTATTGCAGACGCCGTTTTCTGCCAGCCGGTAGCGTTCATTTTCAGAAGCTGAGAAGCCTCAAATCATATTGCAAAAAAGTAAAACTCCTTTATAATAGAGCTTGTGCCCCGGTGTGCGCGGGTACTGTTTTGGGATAAGAAAAGGGAAAAAGAAACTATGAGTTCATCCGCAAAGTCTCTGACCGAAGGGCCTCTGGCCAAACAGATCCTCCTGGTCAGCCTGCCGCTGGCCCTGTCCAATCTGCTGCAGGTGCTCTTTAATATGTCGGACGTGGCTGTGGTGGGCCGGTTCGCAGGCTCCACGGCCCTCGGCTCAGTAGGCTCCACCAGCATCTTCGTCACCCTGTTCACCGGTTTCCTCATCGGTCTGAGCAACGGCATCAACGTGCTGGTGGCCCGGTTCTACGGTGCGCGCCATGCCGACGATGTGGAGAAGACCGTCCACTCGGCTCTGCTGGTCAGCATCGCCGCCGGCGTACTGCTCCTGCTCATCGGCCTGCTGGGTTCTCCGGCCCTGCTCCATCTGCTCAACACCAAAGAAGACCTCTACCCCGGCGCTGTGCTCTACCTGCGGGTGTACTTCCTCGGTATGCCGGCGCTGGCTCTTTATAACTACGGTAACGCCATCTTCAGCGCCATTGGCGAGACGAAAAAGCCACTGTACTATCTGTGCATCGCGGGCGTGCTGAACATCCTGCTCAACCTCTTCTTCGTCATCGTCTGCCATCTGGACGTGGCGGGCGTGGCGCTGGCAAGTGCCATCTCCCAGTGTGTCTCGGCCTTCCTCGTTCTGCGGGCGCTGACCCGCGTGCAGGACTGCTACGCCCTGGACTTCCACAAGGTCGCCCTCGACCCTGCCACCACCCAGCGCATCCTCGCGCTGGGCCTGCCCGCCGGATTCCAGAACGCCGTCTTCGCCATTGCAAACCTCTTCATTCAGGCCGGTGTCAACTCCTTTGACTCCCTCATGGTCAAGGGCAACTCCGCCGCTGCCAACGCCGACAACATGATATACGACGCAATGGCCGCGTTCTATATGGCCTGCGCCAGCTTCATGAGTCAGAACTACGGCGCGGGCAAGCCCGACCGCGTGAAGAAGAGCTACTTCATCGCCCTCGCCTATTCCTTCGGCGCCGGCCTCGTGCTGGGCGGTTCGCTGTTCATCTTCGGGCGGCAGTTCCTCGCCCTCTTCACCACCGAGGGCGCCGTCATCGACGCCGGCATGAAGCGTGTGGGCGTCATGGGCTTTGCCTACTGCATCTCGGCCTTCATGGACTGCACCATCGCCGCCTCCCGCGGCCTGGGCAAGACAGTAGTGCCGACCGTCATCGTCATTCTCGGCTCCTGCGTGTTCCGGGTCATCTGGGTCTACACCATCTTCGCCCACTTCCATACCATCCCCTCGCTCTATCTGCTCTACCCCTGCTCCTGGACGCTGACCGCCATCGCAGAGATCGTCTACTTCATCCACGCCTACAAGGACAGCATGAAGATATTCACTCAGCCCCAGCCCGCAGAAGCCTGATAAGACACAAAAATGCCATCGCCCCGCGGCGATGGCATTTTTTCGTTACTGATAATCGTGGTTGAGGAACATGGCCTTGATCTGGACGATCTCGTCGTACTCTTCCTGCTCTACCTGAACGTCGGCGTTGACCTCTTTGAGGCGGTTCTTCACAGCCTCGAGAGCTTCGGGCAGGGTGACAGCCCGGCCCTCCTGAAGAGCATCGGTCATCTGCTTGAGCACCACAGGGTGAGCGTAGATGTCCGGCACCGGGAAATTCCCGCCGGGATAGGCTTTGATGTACTCGGCCATGGCCGCTTCGGCCCTGTCGGCACGCTTCATGATGGCGTTATGGTTGTTGTGGGCCGTAGGCATCATGTTGTAGCTGGAGAAGAGGAAGATGGCCGCAAAGCCGAACAGCGCAAAGTAGATGCCGTAGTTTCCGGTGTGGTTGATGATGCTCTGGATGCCATAGGCCGCAGACACCACGCCGAACAGACTGATGGTGAGGGCCACATATTTATACACTGGCTTGCTCTGCAGCTGGGCGCGCTTGCGGCGCTCGGCGGCGCTGAGCTCTTTGGCAAGCTCCGGTTTCCTGGCGAGGTAGTCCGATGCGCGCTTGAGCTGGCCCACGCTCTGCTCGGCCTCCTTCGAGAGCTGGGGCAGCCTCCGGGCGGCTTTCTCGGCCTTCTGGCGGGCAATTTCCGCCTCGCCCGCGGCGCTCAGACGCGGGATGTTGGGCTGTTCTTTCGCCAGAACTTCCAGCAGGGCGTCCACGTCCCGCTCGTCCTTGAAATTGCACTGCTTCTGCTTGCCGCCGTCGTACTCCACCACGAGGTAAGCCATCGAGGCAAACATCCCCTTGCCGGAGAAGCCTCCCTGACTCATGGCCACCCGCTTGAACACGCGGCTGATGCTGCCATAGGGCAGATAATACCGGCGGTCGATGTAGAAGCTGTTGAGGTAGAGGGCCTTTTTGCCCACGCCGCAGGGGCCGATCTTTTTGCAGGCTTTCTTATCGGCTTCCAGCGTTGCTTTGTCCAGATGGGCGAGGCCCAGTTGTGCAGGATGAAACAGCATAGAGAATCCCCTTCTTCCATTTCTTTCCCTCATTCTGCCACTCTGAGCCGAAAAAAGCAAGAGGCAGTTTCAGATGACCTTCTGCTCGAGCCATTTTCCCCGGACAAAACGCACCATAAAGCAGATGGAGCGGAACGCCCAGTCGAGATACATCCCCATCCAGATGCTGAGCAGTCCACCCCCCATCTTCAGGACCCACAGGTAGCAGAAGCCCACGCGGAACACCCACATGGACACGATGCTGACGGTCATGGTGAAGCTGGCGTCGCCGGCGGCGCGGAGGATGTTGGGCAGGGTGAAGCTGGAGGGCCAGAAGAAGAGGGAGACGATGTTGAACCACATCATGACTTCCAGTGCCATGGCCGAAGCCTCCGGCGAGAGGCTGAACCAGGACAGCGCCCAGCGGTCGGCGAAGAAGAAGGCCGACAGGTTCATGACCCAGGCACCGCAGTAGGCCACCAGCAGCAGGCGGCGGGCATACCAGACAGCCTGATCTTTCTCGCCTGCACCGAGGCACTGGCCCACCACCGTGAGCACCGCCATGCCGACGGCGCTGGCCGGGATGTTCAGGAAGGTGCTGGTGGTGTTGGCCACGGCATTGGCCGCGATGGCGGCGGTGCCGAGGGTGCTGGTGAGGCTGGCCACCGACAGTTTGCCGATTTGGAACATCCCGTTCTCGATGCCCGCCGGGATGCCCACCCGCAGGATGCGCCGGATGAGCTTTCCGTCCGGCTTCAGGGCCGACAGGCCGGTGACGCGGAGCATACAATCCGGCTTCTGGAGCAGGAAGAGGACGGCACTGCAGGCCACCGCGCGGGAAACGAGGCTGGCCAGCGCCGCGCCCATGACGCCCATCTTGAAGCCAAAGATGAGGATGGCATTGCCGCCGATGTTGACGACATTCATCACAAGGCTGGACATCATGCTGATCTTACTGTTGCCCTGCGCCCGGAAGAGGGCCGCGCCTGCGTTATACAGGCCGATGAAAGGGTAGCTCAGGGCCGACAGCAGGAAATACGTCTCGGCGTACTTCATCACGTCGGCGTCGATGGAGCCGAAAATGCCCCGCAGGATGGCGTGGCGTCCCACCACGACCACCGCTGCCACAAGAATGCTGAAGCTGGACATGATGAACATGATCTGTGCGGCAGCAGCCCGGGCGCTCTTCTCCTCCCGATGGCCGATGTACTGGCTGGCGACCACCGCGCCGCCGGTGGCCAGCGCCGTCATGATCTGTATCATCAGGGTGTTGAAGGTGTCCACAAGGCTCACGCCCGACACCGCCGCCTCGCCCACCGACGACACCATGAGGGTATCGGCCAGGCCGATGGTCACGCTCAGGGCCTGCTCCGCAATGAGCGGCAGCAGCAGGGCCGTCAGCTGCCGGCGGGTAAACAAAGGCTTCGTTTCAAATTTTGTGCTCGTCATTCGCTCCTCCGCGCCGCCCCCGAAGGGGCTTTCTTAAAGTATACAGACTTATCCCTATGATACAGCGTCTTTCCCCAAAAGGCAAGAAGATGTATACAAGAATCTCTCAAAATTTTAAGGCTCCTGCTCCTCTGCTCCACTTTACCCCCATTCCATCTTGTGTTACAATGAAAGCTGCCAGAGGGCTTCCCTTTTCTGCGCCGTGCAGGGACGCGGACAAAACGGCGCTCCGGTATCATGATAAGAAGGACAACCCAAGACCCATAAGGGGGAAGGAATCTATGCCAAAGACAGCTCATAAGGTCGTGGTCATCGGGCATCGCAACCCGGACACCGACTCTATCTGCTCTGCCATTGCGTACGCAGAGCTGAAAAATAAGACAAGCTCCCTCGTCTGCGAGGCCCGCCGGGCCGGACGGATGAACCAGGAGACGGAATTCGTGCTCAAGCGGTTCGGCGTCGCGCCGCCCCGGATGTGTACCGACGTCAACCCGAAGATCCGTGATGTGGACTACCGTGAGATGCCCGGCATCCCCGGCTCCACCAGCCTGCGCAAGGCATGGGAGATCATGCGCGACCAGAAGATCGACACCCTGCCCATCACGAGCGCCGACAACGAGCTGGAAGGCATCATCACCGTGAAGGACATCGCCACGGCCAACATGGACGTGTTCGACACCGGTGTGCTTGCCACCAGCCGCACCACCTATAAAAATATCCTCGAGACCCTCGGCGGCACCATGGTCGTCGGCAACGAGAACGCCGTCTGCACCACCGGTCATATCAAGATCGGCACTGCCACCCCTGAGATGCTGGAAAACAACGTCGAAAAGGGCGACATCGTCATCCTGACCAACCGCTATGAGAGCCAGCTGTGCGCCATCGAGAAGGAAGCATCCCTCCTCATCATCTGCAACGGCGCCAAGGTGGGCCGCACCATCCAGCGCATCGCCGAGGAGACCGGCGTTGCCATCATGACCGCCCCCTGCGACACCTACGCCGCCGGCAAGCTCATGAGCCAGTGCGCCCCCATCTCCTACTATATGACCCGCGACGACATCATGAAATTCACCCTCGTCACCCCGGTGGCCGACGTCACCCGCGTGATGGCCAAGGTGCGCCACCGCTACTTCCCCATCCTCGACGAGGACGGCAAGTACTGCGGCATGGTCAGCCGCCGCAACATCATCGCCCTGCGCAAGCGCCGCATCATCCTGGTGGACCACAACGAGGCCACCCAGGCCGTGGAGGGCTTCGACCAGGCTGAGATCCTGGAGATCATCGACCACCACCGCATCGGCAGCCTCGAGACCAGCGGCCCGGTCTATTTCCGCAACCAGCCCGTAGGTTGCACCGCCACCATCATCACCCAGATGTACGATGAGAACGGCGTCGAGATACGGCCTCAGATCGCCGGTCTGCTGCTGGCGGCCATCCTCTCGGATACGCTGGTCTTCCGCAGCCCCACCTGCACTCCCGTCGATGTCTCCACCGCCCACCGCCTCGCCAAGATCGCGGGCGTCGAGATCGACGCCTTTGCCTCCGAGATGTTCGAGGCCGGCGAGAAGCTGGACGGCAAGACCCCGGAGGAAGTCTTCCTGCAGGATTTCAAGGTGTTCATGTGCGGCGACGTCCGCTTCGGCGTGGCGCAGGGCAGCTACATGACCCGCAAGAACCTGAAAGCGGCCCAGCAGCTGCTCGCCCCCTATCTGCCCGAAGCCTGCGGCAAGCAGAATGTGGAGGACCTCTATATGCTGCTGACCGATGTGCCGAAGGAAGAGAGCGTCGTCATCTGCACCGGCCGTCATGCCGGCGAGATGCTGCGCAGCGGCTTCGAGAAGGAGCCGGAGGAAGATGGCAGCTGGGTGCTGCCCGGCGTCGTCAGCCGCAAAAAGCAGTTCATCCCCGCCCTGATGAGCGCCTATCAGGAGCTTTAAGCTACCATGTTTGACTTTCTGAACGAAAAGGACCGCCAGCCGCCCACCCTGCCTCAGGGGACAGTCCGGCGGCGCTACTCCATCGAGGGACAGGTGCAGGGCGTGGGCTTCCGCTACCGCGCACGGTACGCCGCCCAGAGCCTCGGCCTGACCGGCTGGGTGGAAAACGAAGACGACGGCTCGGTCACACTGGAAGTGCAGGGCGACCCGACCCTCTTCCTTAAGCTGTTCGCCCTCATCCAGCGCAGCGACTATATCCAGATTACTTCCATCCGCCAGCGCGACCTCGCCCCTGACCCGTGGGAACGGGATTTCCGGGTGCGCGGCTACTGATAACAGCCTGTAACAAACACGAAGCCCCCCGGAGTCCTGCATTCCGGGGGGCTGTTGTGTATCTATCAGGAGTAGTTCCGCCTTGTATTTCGAACGAGTACATTATCGGGGAGTTCTTCTGTATTTAAGGCTATCACAAATTCGTGGAAAATGTGTGTAATTTCAGGAAAAGATTGGAGAAATCCTCTCACACTTTCTTCTTTTTTCAGCAATTTGGTTGACAGAATGCCAAAGTCGTGCTATCATCGAATCAATCATTGTCAGGCTTTTGTGCGGCATTGCCGCCGGGTCTGGGAATAAGGGAGCGCCGCACGGGCCGGCAAAGGGGTTTCATACCGCTTTGCCGGCCCGTGTTTTTATTTCCCGGCGGGGTGCAAAACCGTGCCATCTGTGGTACAATAGAAGTCGAACTTTACCGATCGAAAGGGGCATACGGATGCAGTTGTTTGAACTGGTCAGCCCGCGGCTGTTCCGGCCGCTGGCGGGGCCGAACCGGGCATTTTATGCAGAGCTGCTGCTCTTGCTGTGGGAGGAGTGCCGCCACACGGCAGATTACAGCATCCTGCGGGCCGAGGCCGTATCCCGGGCCGAGGATTACTTCGCCGCGCTGGCAAAGCCTCTGGCACTGGACGCTGACGACGCGGGCGATGAGGCCGAGCAGCCCACCCGCGACCCCCACACGCTGGCGCTGGGCTTTCTGCTGCGGCTGCGGCGCACCGGCTGGCTGGCCGAACAGCCCGGCAGCTACGAAGAAGAGCCTGCTCTGGCCTTTGTGCCGGAGGTGACGCCGCTTCTCGAGGCGCTGGAAGAGATCCTGAACCCCCGGGTCGTCACCTACACCGGCAAGCTCTACAAGGCGTGGCAGCTTTTGCAGAACGTGGGCGAAGAGAAGAGCCCCTACGAGAACGTCCTGCGGGAGGTAGCCAGCGACCTTGAGGCGCTGAACAAGTCCCTCCGCGCCCTCAACGCCTCCATCGGCCACTACATCGACCGCCTCACCCGCAACCGCACCCCGCAGGAGGTGCTGGAGCTTTTCGACCAGTACGAAGAAAAGGTGGTGGCGGCCGCCTACCACCGCTTCAAGACCAGCGACAACCTGTTCAACTACCGCGCCTTCCTCGAAGAGGGACTGGACGACTGCGAGACGAACTACCTGCCCCAGCTGGCGCTGGATTACGCCCGGGTGGAGCGCTGCGCCCCGGGCGAGGCCGCTCCCGCCGTCCGCGCCCTCATCCAGAAACAGCGGGACGCCCTCGAAGAGATGAGCACCCTCATCCGGGAGATCGACGCCAGCCACGTCCGCTACCGCAAGCGGGCCGTTCAGCGGGCGCAGTTCCTGCTGCTGAGCGACCGCTCGGCCCAGGGCAGCGTCACCGCCCTGCTGCGGCGGTACGCCGAGGACATCAAAACGCCCGACCAGCTCTTTGAGCCGGACGACGGCCCGCTGGCCGCGCGGCTCAAGCTCTGGCCGGTGCAGGTCTTCGGCGAAAAGCCGCTCTATCCTCCGGCCGCGCCCCGCACCGACGCGCCGCTGGCCCCGGTGCAGGCCGGACAGCTGGACGAAGAGCAGCTTCGCCGGGAGCAGAAGCTCCTGCTGGACTACGCCCGGATGGCCGTCACCGAGGAGAACGTGGACATCCTCGCCCGGCAGGCGCTGGCCGCACGGCCTTCTGTCTCGGCGTCCACCCTCGCCGACGAATACCCGAACGACTTCGCACGCATCATCGGACTGCACACCTACTCCCAGTCGCCGCGCCGCTGTTATGACATCCAGCTCACCGGCGAGTGGGCCACGCGGGGCGGCTTCCGGTTTGAAGAATTTACTCTGACACCCCGCAAGGAGGACGCCGAAGATGACCGAAACGAATAAAATGCTGGAAGAGTGCGCAAATTATCTGCTCAACCACTGCTTTGTGCTGGGCGGCGTGGAGGACCAGCGCGCCAAATATCTCTATGTTCAGGACCACCTCAACGAGGTGCGGGCCGTGTTTGCGCCGCTGGGCTACTCGGTGGTGCTCTACCCTGCCCCGCTGCAGGCGGCGGCCCTCGTCAACGAGCATGAGGGCAGTCAGGCCCGGCTTCTGAAGTACGAGAGCATCCTGCTCTTAGTCCTGCGCCTGCTCTACCTCCAAAAGCGGGAGAGCCTCTCGGCCAGCGCCGACCAGGTTCTGGTGACGGTGGAAGAAGTGCAGGCCGAACTCCAAAAGATGAACCTGCCCCGCCGCCTCGACCAGCCCACGCTGGAAAAGCTGCTGCGCACCCTGCGCCGGTACAATCTGGCCCGGCCGGTGGGACGGCTTTCCGGGCTGGACAGCCGCATTGAAGTATTCCCCACTGTATTGCTCGCTCTGCCGGATCCCGACCTTGCGGACGCTGCCGCCGAGGTGACCCGCACCCGCAGTGAGCTCTCGCTTTATGAGCGGCCGGAGGACGGCACCGCTGCCGTGGAGGTGGAAGAATGATAGAACTGAAACGCCTGAAGCTCATCAACTGGCACAACTTTGAGAACGTCACCTTCGACTGCGCCCGGCTGACCTACATGATTGGCGTCAACGCCGTGGGCAAGACCACCATCCTCGACGCCATCCGCTACTGCCTGACCACCAACCGCAACTTCAACGCCCTCGGCAACAAAAAGAGCGGCCGCACCCTGCAGGGCTCTGTCCACGCCAAGCAGCGCGGCGAGAACGCCTACCGCCGCCCGGGCCGCACCGTGGCCTACATCGGCGCGGAGTTCTGGGACAGCGTCAAGCGCACCCACTTCGTCATCGCCGTCCGGGTCGAGTCGGAAGGCCCCATGCAGGAGCTCCATCCCGGCGACCAGACCTGGTATATCTCCGAGGACGGCTGCACCCTCGAGCAGCTGCCCTTCATCGACCCCCGCACCGGCGCGCCCAGCTCGAAAGAGAACTTCAAGCCCGCTGTGGGCCGTCTCTCCTACACCCGCAGCCCCGGCGAAGCCCGCGACCGCATCTGCCGGGCGCTGGGCATCGGCCGCGCCGCAAGCCCGCTGGGCAAGAAGTTCAACGAAGTCTTCCAGATGGGCACCAGCATGGACGAGATCCCCAACTTCCGGGAGTTTTTATATCAGTACATCCTGCCTCAGCCCGAGCTTGATCTGGAAGCTTTGCAGGGCGACCGGGTGGAGCTGGAAAACCTCCACGCCGTGCTGGCCGAAGCCCAGACCCGCGCCGCCGCGCTGGAACAGATCGTGGACTATGGCCGCGAAGCTGCCCAGAAGGAAACGGAAGCCCTCGTCAACCGCGGCACTGCCCTGCTGGCCCGTGCTGAGGAAGCCGCCGCCGGGACGAACACCTGGCAGGAGCATCTTTCCGCCGGAAAGCGCCAGCACGAAGAGCTGACAGCCCGCTACGCCGCCGCAAAAGACGCCGAAGCCGAGGCCCGCCGGGCCTACCTCTCGGCCCACAGTGCCGCCGCCAGCGGCGAGGGCCGGGCGCTGGACGCCCTGAGCGAAGAGCTGGCCCGCAAAAAGACCGCACTGGACAAGGCCGGCCGGGACGCTTCCAGAAGCGAAGCCGCCGCAGGCAACGTGCAGAGCCTCTTGCAGAGCTTGCAGCGCAGCGGCTTTGCCGTCGAAAAATCGCTCTGGCCTGCCTCACTGACGGCGGAGACTCTGCCCCAGCTCCAAAGCGCCCTCGCCGGGCTGGAAAAGCCGCTGGAAGAGCAGTATTTCGCCGCACGGCAGAGCGCCGACGCCCTCACCGCTGAAGTACAGGAAAAGCAGGCGGAGCTGGCCTCCGTCTCGGGAGGCCGGTGGGTCTATCCCCACGGCGACGCCGCCACCAGAGTGCGGGACGCCGTGAACGCTGAGCTCAAGAGCCGCGGCATGACGCCGGACGCCAAAATCTTCTGCGAACTGCTGAGCGTCGAGGACGAGAGCTGGCAGGACTGCGTGGAAGCCTGCCTCGGCGACCGCCGGTTCGACATCCTCGTGCCGCCTGCCCACTACGCCGCCGCCAAGAGCGCCTTTGTGGCCCTGCGGGACAAAGTCGGCCCCATCAGCCTGCTGGACACCCCCAGCATCCGCACGGCCAACCGCAAGGCCGACGCCGCCCCTGCCGACAGCCTCGCCGCGCAGGTCCGAAGCGAGAACCCGCTGGCCGCACAGTATGCCGACACCATCCTGCGGCGCATCGTCTGCTGTGACACCCCCGACACACTGGAAAACTATCCCGACAGCGCTACCCGCGACCTGCTGCGCCACCACCCCTTCCGCCTCGAGCGTCTCCGCACGCCCCAGCGGTACATCGGCCTTGACGCCCGCCGCGCCCGGGCCGAAGCGCTGACAAAAGCTCTGGATGAGCTGACCGCCCGCAGCAGGGAAGCGGCGCAGTCTGCCGTCGCCCTCAAAGCCGCACGGGACAGCTATCAGGATGTGCTGCACAGCAGCGTCATGGATGAGCTGGCCGCGCTGTGGGACGCCCGCGCCGCGCTGGAAGCGGCCCGCGCCGACTGCACCGCACAGGAGCAGAAGCTGGCCGAGTGCCGCGAGAACCCGATGCTGCAGCAGCTTTACAAGGAGGACGAGGCCCGCGAGGCCGCGTGGGACGCCGCCCGCGCCGCTGTGGAGACAGCCGGCGGCGACATCCGTGTCTGCGAAAAGCAGCTGGCCTCCTGCGAGGCTGAGCAGACCAAGGCAGAAGAGACCGCCAGGCAGGCAAGGGACGCCGCCGACCGGTTCTTCGCCCAGTACCCGCTTTTGGAGCCGCTGGCACGGGAGCGCTTCGCGGCCCTGAGCAAGGACAAAGGCCCGCGCTATGCGGCCCAGTCCGCCGAAAAGGCACAGGCCCGGCTGGACGACGCACTGGCCGTCTACCTCACCGGCACCCTCGAGCCTGCTCAGAAAGAGTACAACACCCGCTACGTCTGCGATCATCCGCTGGGCCTTACGGGCATCGAGCAGTACCGCGCCCAGCACGAGAGTCTCGTGCGCATTGATCTGGAGCGGTACGCCGCCCGCCTCGAGCAGGCACAGCGCGACTGCAAGGACCGCTTCCGCAAGGACATCCTCTTCCGGATGAAGGACGACATCTTCAACGCACGGCGGCAGTTCCGGGAGCTGAACAAGGTGATGGAACAGCTGACCTACGGCGAAGAGGTCTACCGCTTTGAGCTTGGCCCCAGCCGCGACCCCCAGCTGGCCGCATTCTATCAGGTCATCGTGGACAAGGGAAACCAACAGATGACCGACGGCGACTCGCTGGACAACCTCGCCGCCACCGCCGACCCCGTCTATGAGCGTCAGGTGGACGAGCTGATGGAAAAGATCATGGCCGATGTGGACGAGAACACCCGCGCCCGACAGGAGGGCCGCCGCCCCGAGAATGTCACCCTTTCGGATTATGTAGACTACCGCACCTACCTCGACTACGACATCAAAGTGACCAACACCGTCTCCGGCCAGCAGGCTTCCCTTTCCCGCGTCAGCCGCGATTCCTCCGGCGGCGAGAATCAGGCCCCCTTCTATGTAGCCATCTGCGCGTCGCTGCTCCAGATCTACCAGAAGAGCGAGAACAGCATCCGTCTGGTGCTGCTGGACGAAGCGTTCAGCAAGATGACCAGCGACCGCATCCGCCCCATGATGGAGCTGTTCCGCCGGATGCAGCTGCAGGTCCTGCTCATCTCCACCGTCGAGAAGAGCACCGCCATCCAGCCCTACTGTGACATCACCTATTCCATCGTGCGCCACGGCGACGTGAACGCCATCGCGCCCTTTTACCGTCTGAATGCATCGGAGGAAATTGGATCTTGAACGAACATCTTGTAAAATTCTGGCTCTTTGCCACCCACTGGACCGAGCTGGACACCTTTGACACCGAAGAAGAGCTGAACGACGAGATCGAACTGCTCCACCGCCAGAACCTGCCCACCAAGGTGCGTCAGCGCACCAAAAAGGACGGCGGCGAGGAGCTGGTGCTCTACGTCAAGCAGGCAGACCGGGATTATGCCCGCTACTGCACCGGCTGGCGGCCCGGGATGTAACAAGGAGTACCCATGTCAAAGCAGAAAATACAGTTATCCGACCACTTTGATTACAGCCGCCTTTTGCGGTTCGTGCTGCCCTGCGTCGGCACCATGCTGTTCACCTCCATCTACGGCATCGTGGATGGTCTGTGCGTCTCGAACTTTGTGGGCAAAACGGCTTTTGCCGCCGTCAATCTCATCATGCCTGTGCCGATGCTGGTCGGCTCGGTGGGCTTCATGCTTGGCACCGGCGGCAGCGCCATCGTGGGCATCACGCTGGGCGAGGGCGACCGGGAAAAGGCCGACCGCTATTTCAGCCTCTTCGTCTGGACAGCCCTCCTCGCGGGCATCGTTCTCTCCGCTGTCGGCGTTCTCATCGTCCGCCCGGCGGCGGCGCTGCTGGGCGCAGAGGGCGAGATGCTGGATTATGCCGTCCGTTATGGTCGCCTCCTGATGCTGTCCCTGCCCTTCTTCATTTTGCAGAATATGTTCCAGAGCTTCTTCGTCACCGCCGAAAAGCCCCATCTGGGCTTCGCCTTCACGGTGGCGGCGGGCGTCACCAACATGGTATTGGACGTCGTGCTGGTGGGTATGCTCCACGGCGGCGTGGAGGGCGCAGCCATCGCCACCTTCATCAGCCAGGCCGTGGGCGGCGTGCTGCCGGTGTTCTACTTCCTCAATAAGCGCTCCACCAGCTCCATCCATCTGGGCCGCGCCCAGTGGAACGGCGGCGTCATCCGCAGCGCCTGCATCAACGGCTCCTCGGAGCTGATGACCAATCTTTCCATGTCGCTGGTCAACATTCTTTACAATTACCAGCTCCTCCGCTTTGCCGGTGAAAACGGTGTCGCGGCTTATGGCGTCATCATGTATGCGGCGTTCCTGTTTGTGGCCGTCTTCGTGGGCTATGCCGTCGGCAGCGCCCCCATCGTCAGCTACCACTACGGCGCACGCAACCACGCCGAGCTGAACAACCTTTACTCCAAGAGTCTCCGCCTTATCGGCGTCATCGCCGTCGTTATGACCGCCCTCTCCATGCTGGTCATCCCCTATGTGGCCCGCATCTTTGTGGGCTACGACGCTGAGCTGCTGGCACTGACCAGCCACGCCTTCCGCGTCTACGCCCTGAACTTCTTCCTCATGGGCTTCAATGTCTACGGCTCCTCCTTCTTCACTGCGCTGGGCGACGGCGTGACCAGTGCGCTCATCTCCTTCCTGCGCACTTTGCTGTTCCAGCTGCTGGCCCTCATCTTCCTGCCCATGGTTCTGGGCATCGAGGGCGTCTGGCTGGCCGTCACGGCAGCCGAAGCCGGTGCGCTCTGCGTCACGGTACTAATGTTCATCACCAAGGACAAAGTTTTCCACTATCGCAAAGTATCCTGTTGAAAAGAAAGGCCGTCGGGATCTCCCGACGGCCTTTTGCTGTTATTCGAACCGGTATTCCACCAACTCACAGTTTTTGATGCCGGCGGCGGAATATTCCTCGTTGGTCATGTCGTGGAAATAGGACTCGACCACACGGGCGATGCCGTTGTGGGCCACGAGAAGATAGGTCTTGTTCTCATCCTGCCGCAGCTCGTCCAGCAGATTATAAATGCGCTGGGCCAGCTGCATCATGCTCTCGCCGCCGTCGTAGCGGTCGGCAAAGTGGGTCTTGGAGATGCGAAACTCTGCGCCGTCCCGGGGCGTGCCTTCGTATTTGCCAAAGCACTGCTCCCGCAGGCGGGGCTCACAGCGGGCGGGCAGGCCGGTGGCCTCGGCCACGGCCTTTGCGGTGTCGGCGGCGCGGCTCAGGGGCGAATACAATATCTCGTCGATGTGGACGCCGCTTTCCTTGACCTTCTGTCCCAGCTCCCGGGCCTGCTGACGGCCTTTTTCGGTGAGGGGGCTGTCGGTCATGCCGCAGATCTTATTCTCCACGTTCCAGACCGTCTCGCCGTGGCGGGCAAAATAAATGCTGTGCATGGTGTCTCCTTATTTATTGTAATTGGCCTCGATCTCCCGGATCTTCTCATAGAAGAAATCGTTGGCCGGAGTGGGCATCCCGTGCTTTTGGGCCAGACGGCGGACGACACCTGCAAACTGCTCCACCTCGGTGGGGCGCTTGGCGAGGACGTCCTGCCGCATACTGGGCATTCCGTCAGGCTTGAAGGTGGGGGCCATGGATTCGAGGAAGGCTTTGTGGTTGTCGGCAGGCAGATTTACCCCCTCCAGCACCGACAGATCAATGACTTCCTGCATCGCTTCAATCATCTTATCATAGGCCGGGCCGGGCTTGGTCAGGCCGCCGTAGGGCAGGTCAAAAGCGGCGGCCGCCTGATTGAGGCCGTCGTTGACCATCAGCTTGCTCCACTGCTTGAAGAGGATGTCATTGCAGGGCTCGCTGGCGATGCCGCAGGCGGTGAGGTATTCATCCACTGCTTTTACGCGGTCGGTCATCTCGCCGCTCTTCTCGCCGAACTGGATGCGGCCTTCGGCACCGAACGTCAGGCTGCGGCCCACCCGGGTAGCGTCCATCCCGATGGCGACGCTCCACAGGCAGTGGCCGGGATAGACAGCCTCGATGTCATTCTCACTGGTGATGCCGTTGAGCACGCTGATGATGATGGTGTCGGGGCCGACGAACTTTTTGATGTCCTTGATGGCCTGCTCAAGCACCGTGGCCTTGACGGCCACGAGGACCAGGTCAACCGGCTGGCCCTGCTCCGGCGTGACATAGTCGAAATGGCACTCTTGGCCGTTGCAGACCACCGGCTGGGCCGAGTAGCGGGCAACGCGCTCCGCGTCCGCAATGACCTTCACGCCGGGCATCTTCCGGCCAAAGAGGATGCCCAGCGCACCCAGACCGATGAGGGCGGAAGTCTCGATTTTTTTCATGATGTTCCTCTCCTTTTCCAGCTCTTTTCCAAATTCAGGCTTTGCGCAGGGCCGTGCCATCCCAGAGCACGGTGTCTCCCTCGTCGATGCCCTGCCGTGTCAGCTCGGCGTCGGGGCAGGACAGGGTCTTCCGGATGCCGTCCGCTGCCTCTACCGTCACATCACAGCAGACCTCGACCCCTTCGGGCAGCTCTTCGCAGCCGTACATCTGCTCTTCGATGCGCACAACGCGGTAACGCTCCATAGCTTCCACCTCCTGCCCTGCTTTTGAGCGGGGCGTTTTTCTTTATTATAAGCCCCGCTCTCCGAGGCGTCAACCGCGGCTTGACACGCCTGCCGCCGGGCTGATAAAATAAAGTAGAATCTGCATTGACCGGGGGAGAAGAGCTTTGAACATCACAGAACTGCGTTATCTCGTTGCCATTAAGAAATGGGGCTCGGTGAGCGCTGCGGCAAAGCAGCTCTACGCCGCCCAGCCCAACGTCAGCAAGGCGCTGAAGAATCTGGAAGAGGAATACGGCCTGCGCATCTTTGAGCGCTCGTCCACCGGCATGATCCCCACTGAGCAGGGGCGGCGGTTCATCGAGCAGGCCGCGCGGGTGCTGGAAGAGGTAGACCGCCTGACCGAAGATGCCCACCACGCCCGGGAGCGCTGCGCCGAGCTGCGGGTGATGATCCCCCACGCCACCTACGCCTCCTATGCGGCGGTGGATTTCCTGAAAGAAGCCGCCGGGGCCGACCAGCTCCGCATCCACATCCGGGAGGGCGGCTCCATGGAGGCGCTGGACTTCGTGCTGCGCCGGGGCTATCACCTGGCGCTGCTGCGGTATGCCGCCGAGGACGACGACCACTACATCCACTACTGCGCCCGCCGGGGTCTGAAAATGGAGCCTGTGATGGAGTTCGAATACCAGCTTCTCACCAACCGGGACGGCCCGCTGGCCAAGCACGAGGTGAAAGACCTCTCGGAGCTGAACCATTATATGGAGATCATGCACGACGACTTCCAGCTCCCCGGCGAAGACGGCGGCGACGGCGTGCGCTGGCACGTCAACGACAGCCGCCGCATCCATGTCTACGAGCGGTGCAGCCAGCTTTCTATCTTGCAGCAGCTGCCCTCAGCTTATATGTGGGCCTCCCCCATGCCCCAGCGGGCGCTGGACCAGTTCCATCTGGTGCTCAAAAAATGCCCCGCCCAGCGTCAGGTCATGCGGGACGTGCTGGTCTACCCCGACCACGGCGCGCTCCGGTCCGAAGAACAGGCATTCATCGACCTGCTCCACCGGGAAGCCGCCCTCACGGTAAAATGAGGACGTTTTTCAGTTCTCGCCATTTTATGCGAAAAAGCCACGAAAAAAGGCAAAAAAGTGCCTCGCCTCAGCACTCTGCACAAAAACGTGCAAGAATTTTCGGCAAACTGCCCTCCGGACATTTCCGGAATCGTTTCAAAGAGAAACAGCCTCGAAATTCAATCGCATCTTCGTTAAAATATGGCCCGGCATCCCACAAACAGGGTGCCGGGCCATATATTTTTTGATATATGACCCATACCAGAAGCATATTATTCATTTTATGAAGAATGTGTTAACATAAGGCCAAGGATGATTTTGGCAGTCGGCAGAATGGGGTCGGCTGCAGAAATCAAAAAGGAGGTTTCTGGTATGATTAGTTTCTTACTCTGTTTAGCGATCCTGATCGGCGGTTACTTCGTCTACGGCAAGATCGTTGACAACACGTTCGGACCCGATGACCGTGAAACTCCCGCTGTCCGCATCAACGACGGTGTTGACTATGTCGTGATGCCCCAGTGGAAGCTGTTTCTGGTCCAGCTGCTGAACATCGCGGGCCTCGGCCCCATCTTCGGCGCACTGCAGGGTGCTCTGTGGGGCCCTGTGGTATTCCTGTGGATCACCTTCGGCACCATCTTTGCAGGTGGCGTCCACGACTACTTCTCCGGCATGATGAGCGAGCGTAATGACGGCGGCTCTATCGCAGAGATCACCGGCAAATACCTCGGCCCTGTGATGCAGAACGTCATGCGTGTGTTCTCCGTCGTGCTGCTGATCATGGTCGGTACTGTGTTCGCAGTCGGCCCTGCCGGCCTGATCGTCACCCTGTGCAAGAACAACGGTATGTCCGGTGTTCTGACCACTACCCTGTTCTGGCTGGTCATCATCCTGGTCTACTACTTCATCGCGACCTTCATCTCCATCGACGCCGTCATCGGTAAGATCTACCCCATCTTCGGCATCTGCCTGATCATCATGGCCGTCGGCGTTATCTTTGGCATCTTCACCAACCCCGCCTACACCATCCCCGAGATCTGGGAGCACTTCGGCAGCATGCATCCCTCCGGAACTCCTATCTGGAGCTTCATGTTCATCACCGTCGCCTGCGGCGCTATCTCCGGTTTCCACTCCACTCAGTCGCCTCTGATGGCTCGCTGCATGAAGAGTGAGAAGCAGGGCCACTTCGTCTTCTACGGCGCAATGGTCTGCGAGGGCATCATCGCTCTGATCTGGGCCGCAGCTGGCTGCTCCCTGTACGAGATCACCGGCGGTCTGAACACCGGTCTGGCAGCTGCTCTGGCTGAGGGCCAGTCCGCTGCTATCTACGACGTCTGCTCCAAGACCATGGGCGGTGTGGGCATCGCACTGGCTATGATCGGCGTCGTCATCTGCCCCATCACCTCTGGCGATACCGCATTCCGTTCCGCTCGTCTGACCCTGGCCGACTGGTTCAAGATCGATCAGGACAGCTACGCAAACCGCCTGAAGCTCTGCATCCCCGTTCTGGGCGTCGGCGCTTTCCTGGGCATCGGCAATGCACTGGGCTTCATCAACTACACCGTTATCTGGCGCTACTTCAGCTGGACCAACCAGACTCTGGCTATGATCGTTCTGTGGGCTGCTTCCATGTACCTCTTCCAGGAGAAGAAGAACTACTGGATCACCGCTGTGCCTGCTACCTTCATGAGCGCAGTTTCTTCTACTTACTTCATTCTGGCTCCTGAGTGCCTTGGCAGCATCCTCAACAGCAAGACCGCTGAGGGCGCTACCATCTACAACACCGCTGTTGCATATCCCGTCGGCGTCATCTTTGCCATCGCAATGCTGGCTATCTTCCTCCATGCGACCAAGAAGCACGCTGCAAAGAATGCATAACAGCCCAGCGTACTCATCTGAGTTTCGCCGCCGTCTGAACTTACCCATTCCGAACGGCATTGCTTGAACTTCAAGCAACAAGCCGCTGCCAGTTGGCAGCGGCTTGTTTTTGTTTGCAGCGCAAAAACAGCTCGACTATCTGCACAGTTTTTCGCAGGCTGTTTTTGTAAGATTGTCAGATTTTTGTCTTGTTTTGTTCATGATTGGGGCGTATAATGCTATGAAGCCGGGGCGAAATGGAATACTGCCCCTAAAAGGAAGTGTTACTGATGCGCAGCTGGATCGCACGTCATCCCATCTCTTTCATGGCTCTTTACACTGTATTTTATCTGACCGCGTTCCACTGGCTCGAGGTGAATATCACCGTCCCTGCCATCTGGGTACACTGCCAGCTGGACGATGTCATCCCCTTTTGCAAGTACGCCATCGTCCCCTATTTTGCATGGTTCGCGTGGATCCCCTTTACCCTGTTCTATCTGCTGCGGCACGGCGAGCGCAGCGACTTCTGGCGGGTCTGCCTGTGCCTCTTCGCCGGCATGACCATCGCACTGAGCTGTTATGTTCTTCTGCCCACAGGGCTTGCTCTGCGGCCCTACCGGGTGTATGGCAGCGACATCTTCGCCCGTCTGGTGCGGATGCTCTATGCCGTTGACAGCTCCAAGAATGTCTGCCCGTCCATCCATGTCCTCAACACGGTGACGCTGATGATAGGCTACCGCCGGAGCCGCTGCTTCGACGAGCCGGGCCGCCGCTGGATGCGGCCTGCCGCGAATGTTCTGGGCATGGCCATCATCCTGTCCACCATGCTGCTCAAGCAGCACAGCTGCATCGACGTGGTGCTGGGCGCAGCGCTGGCCTTTGCGCTGGATGCTGCCGCCAGCAGCCTCGAGCGCTCGGGAGATGTGCGGAGAGTGCCGCAGCGTCTCTGAGCCGCTGTTGACCCTCAGGTTTCTCTCTCTGGGAGAGACCTGAGGTTTTTTGTATTCTCAAGTTTTCTGCGCGCCGGTGGCGCGGGGTCAGAGCGATGTTGCAGTAGGGCTTGTTTTTCTTTAAGCTGGTTCTCTTTTGGCACGCAAAAGAGAACTAAGCTCTCCGCAAAAGCAATTTATAAATATAAAAAGACCTTCAAGTTCTCTTCATGAAAACTTGAAGGTCTTTTCTTGTTTCAGTTATTCAAACAGCCCTTCCGGCAGACAAATATCCTTCTTCGGCACCTTATCCCACGAAAAGTCTTTGATGAGACTTTCCGGCGTCCGGGGCGCAGGCTCTTCCTGCAGGCCGTAGGCATAGGCCAGACGGCCCACGATGTCCTCGGCCGTATAGCGGGCGCGAAGGTTCTCAAGGCTCTGGTCGCCGTCCCGCTTGGAGAGCCGCCGCCCGTCCGACGCCAGCAGCAGAGGGCAGTGGGCGAACTCCGGTGCAGGCAGACCCAGAAGCCGATACAGATAGAGCTGCCGCGCCGTAGAGGAAAGCAGGTCGGCCCCGCGCACGACTTCGGTGACACCCATCCGGGCGTCGTCCACCACGACGGCCAGCTGATACGCAAATACGCCGTCGGCGCGGCGGAGGTAAAAGTCACCGCAGTCGCGCAGAAGGTTTTCTGTATGTTCGCCCATACAGCCGTCGGTGAAGGTGATGTTCTCGTCCGGCACCATGAGGCGGTAAGCCGGGGCTTTCTTTTTCCGCTTTTCGGCGATTTCTTCGGCTGTCAGCCCCCGGCAGGTGCCGGGATAGACGACGTTGCCGTCCGAGGTGTGGGGCGCACTGGCGGCATGGAGCTGGCTGCGGGAGCAGAAGCAGGGATAGACAAGCCCCATGTCTTCCAGCTTTTTGTAGCTCTCGGTGTAGATGCCGCTGCACTCGCTCTGGTAATATGGCTCATGGGGGCCGCCCTTGCTGCCGCCCTCATCCCAGAAAAGGCCCAGCCACCCAAGGTCTTCTTCCAGCTGGTCGGCGTACTTGCGGGGGCAGCGCTCCGCGTCCAGATCCTCGATGCGGAGAACGATTCGCCCGCCCCGGCTCTTGGCGCTCAGCCATGCAAGGAGGCTGCACGCGAGGTTGCCCAGATGGAGCCGCCCGCTGGGGCTGGGGGCGAACCGCCCGACGACAGCGCTCACAGGCCCAGCTTCCACTCCCCGTCCTTCGGCTGGAAGATGGGGGTGTTGTAATACTCTGCCACGGCCTTTGCCATGTACTCGGCGTCGGCGCAGCTTGCCGTCTCCATGGCGGAGTGCATGGCCAGCTGACCCAGACCGATGTCCACCATAGGCATCAGGATCTGATGGCCCAGCAGATTGCCCAGCGTGGAGCCGCCCGGCACATCGGCGCGGTTTGCGAACACCTGCACCGGCACACCGGCCTTCTTGCAGATGGCGGTGAAGGCTGCGCCGGTGAATCCGCTGGTGGTGTAGGTCTGGCGGGCATTATACTTCAGCAGGACGCCGCCGCCCATCACGACGGGGTTGGCAGGGTCGCTCTTTTCGGGGTGGTTGGGATGGGTGGCGTGGCCGTTGTCGGCGCTCAGCACCAGAGAGTTGGTGCGGGCGCGGATGCTCTGCTCCCTGCTGACGCCCATGCTCTCCTCGATGCGGGCCAGCACGTCGGCCATGAGGGTACCCTGCGCGCCCTGACGGCTGGAAGAGCCGACCTCTTCGTTGTCGAACATGACCCAGATGTCTCCGCGGCCTTCCTCTTCGCCGCGGCCCTGCAGGAAGCCCCACAGGGTGGTGTAGGCACACTCGAGGTCGTCGATGCGGCCGGACATGAAATACTCGCCGTTCAGGCCCATGCGGACAGCCTTCTCACAGGTGGCGAGGACCAGGTCAGCGTCGAGGATGTCCTCGGCCTTCACACCGGCCTCAGCGGCCAGGACTTCTTTCAGGTTTCCGCCCTTGCCGCCGAAGATGGGCTGCAGATCGACCTGCGGGTTATACTTCATGCCGTTGTTCAGGTCGCGGCTAAAGTGGATGCAGAGGTTCGGGATGCAGGCCAGCGCACGGTCGGGGCAGACCAGACGACTCTCGATGCCGTTCTCGGTGCGCACCAGCAGACGGCCTGCCACGGTCAGCGGGCGGTCGAGCCAGGAGGGCATGATCATGCCGCCGTAGCCCTCGACCTCGGCCTTGGCGAAGACCTTGTCCTCCGTGTCGAACTGCTTGATGCGCCAGGTGGGCGAGTCGCTGTGGCTGGCGGCTGCGTGCCAGCCGGTCAGCTCACCCTTGGGCATACGCCATGCCAGCACGGCAGAGCCGTTGCGGGTGGTGTAATACTTGCCGCCGGGGGCCAGCTCCCACGCGGCGCTCTCGGGGCAGTTCACATAGCCCTCGGCTTCCAGAATGGCGGCCGCAGCAGCCGTGGAGTGGAAAGCACTGACGCCGGCGTCCAGAAAACGGAAAAGCTCCTCTATCGAAAAAGCTGCATTCTTCATGGTTATTTTCTCCTTGGTATTTTAACGATCCATATATCCTTTATTATAGCCCGCTGCGCCGGAAAGGTCAATCCGGCCCCACTGCGCAGCCCCTTAAAATTTGTTCGTGGCAAGGCCGATTGACAACCGCGCGGCAGAACAGTATACTAGTCTCAGAGAGATATTTTCCCCGGCCTGCAGGCCGGGCGCAGATAGAAGGAGGACATTCCCTATGACTCAAAAGCACATCCTTTCGCTCCTTGTGAGTGCTGCCCTGCTGTGCGGCCTGCTGGCAGGCTGCTCCAATACAAACAGCGACGCCTCCCACGCAAGCTCTTCGGCTTCTGAGCCGTCCAGCGTCAGCAGCGAGAGCGCCCCCAGCAGCACCGCGCAGGCCGACACCTCCGGGCTGTTCAACAAAGATTTCGACGAGAACTCACTGTTCAGCGTAGACGGCACTGCAGCCGCCTTTGAGCCCAGCCTCGGCTGGGGTCCCGGCGTGTCCGGCTGCTCCCTCAAGAGCGTGCAGGCCGCAGCCACCCTGCTGGTCTGGGCCGACGAGGCAAACCTCTCTGCCCGCACGGAAACGGCCATTGAGGACGCCTACACCCAGTGGTACGACAACCTCTCCGACTCGGAGCAGGAGGGCTTCGCCGAGGCATGGCCCATGATAAAGGACGATGCCGCTGCCCTGCTGGAAGACAAGGACGCCATGGCAGGCCGTCTGGAGGACGTAGGCCTCGACGCCAAGAAGCTGACCTTCTCTGAGAAGGACTGGAATGCCCTTGAGGATGTCGTTGACCCCCTCGTGCCGGAGGCAAAGGGCGAGTATTAAATCACAGAGAAAAGGCCGGACGCCTTTCCGCTTTGGTGCGGGAGGCGTCCGGCCTTTGTTTTATCGGGATCAGACTTTCTTGAGGGTGTAGGCGCGGGTACCCATGCCGATCTTCTCGGCCTGCTCGAGGGTGGCTTTCCACTCGATGTTGGGGTTAGAGTCCTTGAAGTTGTCGTGGTGGCAGTTCCAGCCCGGGGTGGCGAGGTTCTGGCCCAGCTGGCTGTTGGGCAGCGGAGCGGCGTTCAGGCAGGCGTCGGCACAAGCCTGGTCGAGGGCCACCGGGTCGAAGGAGGCGAACATGCCGATGTCCGGCAGGATGGGCGCGTCGTTCTCGCCGTGGCAGTCGCAGTTGGGGCTGATGTCCTGCACAAGGCTGATGTGGAAGGTGGGACGGTCATGGCAGACGGCGGCAGCGTACTCGGCCATCTTGCGGTCCAGCATCTCGTTGGCGCTGTCGCACAGGGCATAGATGGCGTCGAAGTTGCAGGCACCGATGCAGCGGCCGCAGCCCTTGCACTTGTCCTGGTCGATGACCGCCTTGTTCTTCTCGTTGTAGCTGATGGCGTCGGAGCCGCACTCCTTGGCGCAGCGGTGGCAGCCGCGGCAGAGGTCTTCCTGCACCGCCGGGTGGCCGGAGGCGTGCTGCTCCATCTTGCCGGCGCGGGAGCCGCAGCCCATGCCGATGTTCTTGATGGCACCGCCGAAGCCGGTGGACTCGTGGCCCTTGAAGTGGCTCAGGCTGATGAAGATGTCGGCGTCCATGATGGCGCGGCCGATCTTAGCGGTCTTGCAGTATTCGCCGTTCGGCACAGGCACCTCCACCTCATCGGTGCCGCGCAGGCCGTCGGCGATGATGACCTGACAGCCGGTGGTCATGGGCCAGAAGCCGTTCAGCTGGGCGCAGGTCAGGTGCTCGAGGGCGTTCTTTCGGCTGCCCGGATACAGGGTATTGCAGTCGGTCAGGAAAGGCATACCGCCCTGCTCCTTGCACAGATCGGCCACCACCTTGGCGTAGTTGGGGCGCAGATAGGCCAGGTTGCCCAGCTCGCCGAAATGCATCTTGATGGCGACGAACTTGCCCTCCATGTCGATGTTCTTGATGCCTGCCGCGATGCACAGGCGACGCAGCTTATCGGTGAGGCTGGTACCTACGGGACAGCGGAAATCGGTATAGTAGACGGTCGATGCTTCCATCGGTTTTTCCTCCTGTTTTCTTTGACGATCTCAGGTGCGCAGCTCCTGTTTGCCGCGCTCATACTCTCTGAAAAATATTATAGCACGATGAACGGGCAGGCGCAAGAAAAGCCCCTCGCCGGGGCGAGGGGCTCAGAAGACCCGAGTTCGATCTTACACCATTGCAGACACCGCTGCCACGGCCAGCACCACAAGGCCAAGGGCGATGCGGTAGATGCCGAAGAAGGTGAAATTGTGGCGCTTGACGTAATCCATCAGGAAGCGGATGGCCGCCAGGCTGACCACGAAGGCCACCACGCAGCCCACCGCCAGCACAGCCACCTCGGTGCCGGTGATGGCGACACCGGAGACGGCGAATTTGAGCACCTTGAGCAGGGATGCGCCCGCCATGACCGGGATGGCGAGGTAGAAGGTGAACTCCGCCACGCAGGCGCGGGAGAGGCCCAGCAGCAGGCCGCCCACGATGGTCGCGCCGGAACGGGAGGTGCCGGGGATGATGGCCAGCATCTGCCAGACGCCGATGATGAGGGCGTCACGGCAAGTGATCTGTTCCAGATGGGTGACGTGGGGCGCAGTGCGGCGGCTCTCCACCACGAGGAACAGCACACCGTAGAGGATGAGCATTGCGGCCACGGTGATGTAGTTATAGAAGTGAGCCTCCATCCAGTCGTCCAGCGGGCTGATGACCAGCACCGGCAGGGTGGCGGCGACCACCTTGAACCAGAGCTGCCAGACGCTGGGCTTGGAGATGACGCAGCCATGCCGCAGACCGAAGGGCCACAGCTTGCCCCAGAACAGCACCACCACCTGTCTCTTATACACATCTCCGAGCCCACGAGA
>ENA-OZZE01000117-OZZE01000117.1-human-gut-metagenome-genome-assembly--contig:-NODE-117-length-22702-cov-6.073476_pt1 | contig 22702 bp, 14 predicted proteins | sample MGYA00243643_ERZ654143 | MGnify/ENA primary metagenome ERZ654143 (study PRJEB26926, sample SAMN06165200) | human gut metagenome | biome: ENVO:00009003; feature: ENVO:2100002; material: ENVO:00002003...
TCTATCTCTACGATGATAAGGTACTTATTACCTTTAACTATAAGGAAGGTACAGAGACGGTCGCTTTCGGGGAAGCCGTGAAAGCGGAGAAAAGTTCGGATATGAGTGCGCGAGGTGCACCACAAAGAGCACCAGGCAGAAATGCTTGGTGCTTTTTCTTTTGTTTTTTCAGAAAGTAAAAAGACTTCCGCCTGAGGGTCATTCTCAAAGCGGAAGTCTTTTTCTGTTTGTTGCTCCATCGTGCCGTCACCGCCCATTAAAGCCGTCATCTCACGGATCGTCAAGTTATTTCTGACTGTATCCCAAAAGCCGCTGCACGAAGGGCCGGAGCGAGTGGATGAACGCTTCATCCGAACGCTCTGTCGGATGTTCCAGCTTCCAGACACAAAGATGATGGAAAAATTTTCAAAAAAGTTGCAGATTGTGCAGGAAAAATTTCTTGTAGTCCGTTTTGTTAGGTGGTATCATTATAACGGTTTGCACCGCTAACCCAGGGCAGTATCTCGCAGACAGGTCATTTTTGGCGGACGCTGTGGGGGAAAGCGCAGAACGGATGAAAACAGGCAGAAAGAACTTTTCTTTTTCATGAAACACAGGAGGTCAGGCTTTTCATGCTAGGTTTCAACAAGAAGACACAGGACGCCTCTCCGCAGGAGAATACCGGCGGAGAAAATAAGGTGTTCCACTTTATCAAGACCCACAAAAAGCGCTGCATCGCGGTGGTCGCAGCCGCAGCGGTGCTGGTGGCGGTCATCGTGCCGCGCAAGAGCCGCAGTGCGTCGGCAGACCTTGCCTACACGCAGGAGAAGCTGGGACGCCGCGACATCGTGAACGTCTACGACGGCAGCGGCACCATCAACGCCGCCGATTCCTACACCGTCAAGTCCCTCGTCACCGGCACGGTGCTCACCGCCGATTTTGAGCTGGGCGACAGCATCGAGAAGGGCGATATTCTTTACACCATCGACATTTCGGATGTGGAAAACAACCTCGCGAGCGCACAGCTCTCGGTGGAGCAGGCACAGCGCAATTACGATGACATTGCGGATATGCAGAACGTCCGCACCAGGATCAGCGGCGAGGTCAGCTCCTTTGCAGTCGCCGCAGGCGACGCCGTGCAGGCTGGTCAGACTGTGGCCACTATCCGCGACACCTCCGTGATGCTGCTGGCCGTGGATTTCCCTGCCGCAGAGGCCCAGAGCTTTGTCGCCGGTCAGGCCGCACAGGTCATGCCGGACACCACTTTTGAGACGCTGAACGGCACCATCCGCTCCGTCTCCGGTGCAGACCCTGCCGGCGACGCCAGCCTGATGACCTGCACCGTCACCATCGCTGTTCCCAACGCAGGCAGCCTGACCACCGCACAGGCCGCTGTGGCACAGGTGAACGGCGTCAGCTCCCTCAACTCCGCACATTTTACTTACCAGCGCGAGGAGACTGTCGTGGCAGCTGCCTCCGGTACCGTGTCTGAACTCTGCGTCAAGGAGGGCAGCACCGTCCGTCAGGATGACGTCATCCTCCGCATTACCGGCAAAGATCTGGACAAGCAGACCAAAAACGCCGCTGACAGCCTGCGCGCTGCCGAGTTGCAGATGTCTTCTGCCGAGAAGACCATCAGCCACTATACCATCGACGCCCCCATCAGCGGCACCATCGTGGATAAGAAGGTCAAGGCTGGCGACAAGCTCAGCGCCAACGACACCGCCATGCAGAACCTCTGCACCATCTACGATATGAGCTATCTGGAAATGAAGCTCAACGTGGACGAGCTGAAGATCCGCTCCCTCGAGGTCGGCCAGGAGGTGGACATCACCGCCGACGCCGTCCCGGGTGAGACTTACAAGGGCGTCATCAGCAGCATCCTCGTGGCAGGCACTACCGCCAACGGCTCCACCAGCTACCCCGTCACCGTCCGCATCGACGACATGGGCGAGCTGCTGCCCGGAATGAACGCCACTGCGAAGATCACCACCGCCAGCGTCAAGAATGTTCTGGCCCTGCCCAACGCCGCCCTCGTCCGGGGCAGCTATGTGCTGGTGACCAAGGATTCGCCCAGCGCTGCCAATGCTGAGACTTCCATGACCGCTCCCGACGGCTACGTCTACGTCAAGGTGACCACCGGCATCAGCGATGACGATTACATCGAAGTGAAGAGCGGCCTGCAGGAGGGCGATACCATCGCTTACGACAACTCCAGCGTCAGTGCGACCGACTTCTACAGCAACATGATGGCCTCCGCCGAAGGAGATGACGAATGAGCACGCTGATAGAATTTGATGGGGTCTGCAAGTATTACCAGATGGGCGACACCCTCGTAAAGGCCGCCGACCACGTCTCTTTCAAAATCAACAAAGGCGAGTTCGTGGCCATCGTCGGCCAGTCCGGTTCTGGTAAATCCACTTGTATGAACATCATCGGCTGTCTGGACGTGCCTACCGAAGGCACTTATCTGCTGGACGGCAAGGATGTCGGCAAGATGAGCCGCCGTGAGCTGGCACACATCCGGAACGAGAAGCTGGGCTTCATCTTCCAGCAGTACAACCTGCTGCCGAAGCTGACCCTTTTGGAGAACGTGGAAGTTCCCCTTGTGTATGCGGGCATCCCCGCCGCACAGCGCCACGCGACGGCAAAGGCTGCCCTTGAGCGGGTGGGTCTGGGCAATAAGCTCAAAAACCTGCCCAACCAGCTTTCCGGCGGTCAGCAGCAGCGTGTGTCCATTGCCCGTGCGCTGGCCCGCGGCCCGGCGGTCATCCTGGCCGACGAGCCGACCGGTGCATTGGACTCCCACACCAGCCGCGAAGTTCTGGGGATGCTGCAGGATCTGCACAAGCAGGGCAATACCGTCGTCCTCATCACCCACGACAACTCCATTGCTGTGCAGGCCGAGCGTATCATCCGCCTCGAAGATGGCCGCGTCGTCTACGACGGCGACGCCCACGCACCCGAGGCAGTCGTTCAGCCGAACTTCATGATGGCAGAGCCGAAAGCCGGAGAGGAGGGGACGCAGGCATGATAAAGGAGACCTTCAAACAGGCCGTCCAGAACGTCTTGAGCAACAAAGTCCGCACCTTCCTCACCATGCTGGGCATCATCATCGGCGTCATGGCCGTCATCGTCATCGTCGGTCTCGGCAACGGCATGACCCACATGATGCAGGACTTCTACTCCGACATGGGCAGCGATATTCTGTCCGTCAACATCATGACCGCCAGCACCCGCTCAGTGGAAGTGAACGATGTGTACAGGATCATCAATGAAAAGCCCGAGTATTATAAGGGCCTTTCGCCGATTGCCAGTGTCGGCGGCGATACGCTGCGGGTGGCGGGCGAGAAGTACCGCCGCACCTACATCAGCGGCGTCAACGAAGATTACATGACCATCAACAACTACAAGGTGGCCAAGGGCCGCGGCATCCAGTACACCGATTTGATAGACAACAAGAACATCTGTGTCATCGGCGACTATGTGGATCGCAGGATCTTCGGCGGCAACGGTCTCGGCAGCACCCTCAAGGTGGGCGCCAGCGAGTACCGCATCGTGGGCGTGCTGGAGGGCCGCTCCAAACCCGCCTCTCAGTACGAGGGCGGCAACGACGACGTTGTTCTTATCCCCTATACCACCCTGATGAGCGTCAACAACACCAGCAGTGTCAGCCAGTACTATGTGGTCCTGCAGGACGCGGACCACTCGGATGAGGCACAGGAGTTTTTGCAGTCGCGGCTCAAGAAGCTGGTCAGCAAGGACGACTATGTCTACGTCATGAGCCTGAGTGCGGCCATGAAGCAGATGTCCTCCATGATCAACGTCATGGTGGGCGTCCTGACGGCCATTGCAGGCATCTCGCTGCTGGTCGGCGGCATCGGCATCATGAACATCATGCTGGTGTCCGTCACCGAACGCACCCGTGAGATCGGTATCCGCAAGGCACTGGGCGCACAGGAGAGCACCATCCTGACCCAGTTCGTCGTGGAGGCCGGCGTCACGTCGGCGCTGGGCGGCTGCCTCGGCATCGTGCTGGGCTACGTCGTGTCGGCCATTATCAACCAGATCCTTCCGTATATCCTGACGGATATTACCCTGAACGTCACCCCCTCGGCGGACGCAGCAGCCATCGCCGTGGGCATCTCCTGCGGCATCGGTGTCCTGTTCGGCTTCCTGCCGGCCCGCCGTGCCGCCAGCCTGAACCCCATTGAAGCGTTGAGGTATGATTAACCTCTCCGTCAGCGCTGACGCGCTGCCACCTCTCCTATCGAGGAGAGGCCTTGGCATTCCGGAAAGCCTTCTCTCTTCGCCAGAGGCTCCCCTCGGTAGGGGAGCTGTCGAGCGAATGCGAGACTGAGAGGTTTATACACTTATAAGGAGTTTACCATGAAAAAACGATTCCTCGCATTCCTGCTGGCTGTCTGCGTGGCTGTTTCCATGCTGGTGCTGCCCGCCTCTGCGGTCGGCTCCAACGCGGCAGTCCAGACGGCGACGGCACTGGGCGGTCTGACCGCCGAGCAGGCCGGTTCTCTGGGTGCGCCCCTCACCCGTGGGCAGGCGGCCCGCCTCCTCACCGCATTCTCTGCTTACCGCGATACCACCACGGCACAGGGCCGCACCGGCCGCCTCTACAGCGATGTAGACAGCGACTCTCCCTATGCGGTCTACATCCGCACCGCTGTCCAGAACGGCTGGATGACCGGCTACTCCGACGGCAGCTTCCGCCCGGACAACACCGTCACGCTGGAAGAAGCCTGCACCATGGCGCTGCGCCTGCTGGGCTATGATGTGGCAAAGCTGGGTGGTACCTTCCCCACAGCTCAGCTCAGCAAGGCCAGCGCGCTGGGCCTGCGCAATGAGATCAATGCCCGTCAGGGCGAGACTCTGACCCTCGAGCAGGGTACCATGCTCTTCTACAACGCCCTCACCGCTATGAACGGCAGCGGTCAGGTCTACGCTTCCACCCTGGGCTTTGCCGTGAGCAACGGCCAGGTGGACATCTCTTCGGTCCTGCTGGACAACGTCAAGGGCCCCTTCGTGGCAGATGCTTCCACCGTCCTGCCTTTCGTCCCGGCGGCCATCTACCGCAACGACGAAGTCACCACCTCTGCGGCCCTCTCTCCCTATGATGTCTACTATTATAACGAGAGCGCCCGCACCGTCTGGCTCTACAACAAGCGCGCTGCAGGCCGCGTGACGGCTGTCTCGCCCTCGGCCAGCGCTCCGACCTCTGTGACCGTGGCCGGCGTCACCTACGCCATCGCTTCGCCCTCTGTGGCCTATCAGCTGTCCTCCCTGTCCGGCGGCGGCGTGGGCCAGGTGGTCACTCTGCTGCTGGGCATGAACGATGCAGCTGTCTCCGTCCTCACCGGCGACGCGGCAGATGCTGTGTTCTACGGCGTGGTCCAGTCCTCATCCCGCACCCTTGTGGAGACGAACAGCGCTGAGGTGCAGCAGGCTGTCTCGGTCATGTGTACCGACGGCACCGCCCGCACCGTCAATGTGGACAATAAGCTCAATTTCCCGGCCGGCAAGCTGGTGGAGATCAGCGTGGACGGTGACGGCGAAAGCGTCCAGTCCATCTCGCCCCGCTCGACCAGCGGCACCGTCAGCGCCGACGGCACCGCGCTGGGCGACACCCCGTTTGCAGACAACGTGCAGATCATTGATACGACGTCGGAGGGTGTGGCTGGGGCAGTTCGCCCCAGCCGCCTATCGGGGGTGACTCTGAGCGAAAACGACGTCCGCTACTACACCACCAATTCCGCAGGCCAGATCGACCGGGTCATCCTCGACGATGTGACCGGTGACCTGTGGGAGTACGCTGCGCTGGATTCTGTCCGCCGCCTGACGGACGAAGCCGCCAAGAAGATCGACAAAAAGATCAGCGACAAGGCACAGGACGCCGCAAGAGAGGCCGCAGGCCTCCCCGCTGGGACCACCACGACCACCACCAAGGTAGACAAGACCGATGAGGAGACCTTTCAGGATGTGAAGAACATCCTTGTTCCCAGCACCAGCGATGTGCTCTACGGCCTCATCGACGGCAGTGTCGTCAGCTCTACCTGGAACACCCTTACCGGCAAGACGGACCAGCTGTTCAGCTATGTGCTCCGCCGCACCGGCGACAGCGTGGGCGGTACGCTGGGCGACTTCCTCAACTATCTGGGCGAGGGCGCAACCTACGTCTGCTACTCCGGCGGCAAACAGGTGGCCTACAGCACCGCCACCAAGTACCCCATTATCGCAGGCGGCATCGCCATCGGCCGTTCTGCCGACGGCAAGGCCATCAACCGGATGCTCCAGCTCTCGCCGGTAGTCATCGATAAGCTGGGCGCAGCTTCGGTCATGAGCGGTGACAAGCGCTATGAGACCGCCGACGATATGCAGGTGTATCTGTGGTCGAACGGCCAGTATTTCGCTACCTCGCTGCCCAAGATCAACACCGAGGATTATAAGCTCATCGGCTGGTACGACAACTTCGGCTGCTCCGGCGGCAGGAAGATCCGGATCCTTGTGGCCGTCAAGACGAACTGAGCCTGAAATTTTCCAATCACAGAACAGCAGCCTCGCGGCAGATGAAGCGGGGCTGCTGTTTTATTCTCCTATTTGCCACACGCCCTATTTCGTGTTACAATAAAAACTGGAAAAATTGCGAAAAAAAGGAGGTGCGGCAATGATACGCATTGCTCTGGTCGAGGACGAGGCAGAGGTGCGGGCGCAGCTTCAGGGCTATGTGCAGCGGCACACCCGGCAGTACGGCACCGAGTTTGCGGTGACAGAATTTGCCGACGGCATGGAGCTGCTGGATGATTACCGCCCGGTGTACGACATCCTGTTTCTGGACGTGGAGATGAAGCATCTGGACGGGATGGAGACGGCCCGGCGGGTGCGGGAGCTGGACAAGGATGTTATCATTGTTTTCATCACGAATATGGCGCAGTACGCCATCGGCGGGTACGCCGTGGGCGCGCTGGACTATGTGCTCAAGCCGGTGCCTTATTTTGCGTTTTCGCAGCAGCTGCGCAAGGCCGAAGAACAGCTGCGCCGCCGCGCACGGCATTATCTGGCCCTGCCGGTGGAGGGCGGGATGCGGCGGCTGGATTCGTCCCTCATCTATTATCTGGAAAGCGAGGGACACCGCGTCCATTTTTATACCGAAGAGGGCGATTTCGTGGCGGCAGGCACCCTGAAAGCCTTTGAGGAAAAGCTGGCCGAGCGGCCCTTTGCCCGCTGCAACAGCGGCTACCTTGTCAATCTGGCACAGGTGAGGAGCGTGCAGCAGGGGATGGTGCAGGTGGGACCCTACGAATTGCAGGTCAGCCGCCCCCGGCGGAAAGCCTTCCTCGCGGCGCTGGCCGACCACATCGGGGGTGAGGGTGCATGACGGCACTGCCCAACATCCCGCGCCTGTATACGGCGCTGGCCGAGTGTCTGGCCGTGGGCATCTACGCCCTGCCGCTGGGCATCCGCTTCGGCAAAACGGCCACCATCGCTGCCAGTGCGGCATGGGCGCTGGCCCTGAGCGTCTTTTTGCAGGCCACGGGCAGCGTTCCGCTGGCGTGGTGGATCCCCTGCATGGCGGCAGCTGTGGGGATACAGTATTTATACCTCTGGGTCACCCGCACCATCTCCCTGCTGGAAGCGGGCTATGTCTGCGCCCGGGCCTTCGTTCTGGCCGAGCTGGCGGCCAGCGCCGAGTGGCAGCTGCACTGCTTCCTCTGGCCTCAGCGCAGCGGGGCCGACGGCCTGTCACTGCTGCTTCTGGTGGTGGTCTATGGCGGCGTTTTCGGCTGCATCTGGGTGCTGGAGCATAAGCACACCAGCCCTAAGGGACATATCGTCATCAGCGGAAAAGCGGGCCTCGTGGCCGTCGTCATGGCGGCGATGGTCTTCGCGGTGAGCAACCTGCTGTTCTTGGGCGACCGCGAGGTGGACATGAGCGTCTACTACATCCGCACGTTGGTGGACATCTGCGGCGTGCTCATCCTGACGGTCCAGCACGAACAGCTGCGGGAGGCGGCGCTCCACAGTGAGCTTGCCGCCATGGACGAGGTGCTCCACCGCCAGTACGAGCAGTACAAGCGGAGCAAGGAGGGCATCCGGCTCATCAACAGCCGCTATCACAAGCTGAAAATTCAAATCGCGGACATCCGCGCCGAGCGCGACCGGGCCAAGCAGGACGCGGCTCTGGCCCGGATGGAGAGCGGCCTCCGGCAGTATGAGGCCGAGAACAAGACTGGCAACCCGGTATTGGATACACTATTGACCGCCAAAAGTATGGACTGCCAGCAGCGCGGCATCAACATGACCAGCGTGGCCGACGGCAGCCAGCTGGGTTTTCTGAGCACGCGGGAGCTGTGTACCCTCGTGGGTGCGCCGCTGGACAACGCCATCGAGAGCGTGCTGGCAGAGCCCGACCCCGAAAAGCGTCTGCTGCGGGTGGCCATCTACAACCAGAGCGGCTGCGTGATGCTCCGCTTCGAGAACTACTGCGCCCAGCCCGTGGAGCTGGGCGCGGACGGCCTGCCCGTCCACAACGCCCACGGCGGCTACGACCTGCAGGGCGTGCAGGCGGCCGCCCAGCGCCACGACGGCACCATGACCCTTCATTGGGCCGACGGCTGGTTCACCCTGCGGATCTTGCTGCCTGTCCCGGAAAAGTAAAGGGACTCCTTCAGTCACCTGCGGTGACAGCTCCCTCAGGGAGGGAGCCTTTGGCAGAGAGCGAAACATTGTCCTCTTTGCCAAGGGCCGCCTCTTTGAGGGGGCTGCCGCGTCAGCGGCTGGGGGAGTTTTTGCTTTTGGCATGATGCACAATAAAACCGCGCTCGAAATTGTGGATTAGCACAATAAAATTTGAAACCAAATTGAAACTTCTGCAAAATATGCCTCCAAAATGACAGATTGTGAAGATGTTTGTGAATTTTCTTTGAATCCATTTATAATAGAGGCAACGCTCCGGGAGCTGTACCCGGAAAATATGGATTCAGAATAAGGAGGAAGAAAATTATGTTGTCCATCAATATGGATGATGTAATGCAGGTAGTTTCGAACATCCAGAACTATCTGATTGCATTCGGCGTCGTCCTCGTACTCGCGCTCCTCGTGATGTTCGCGGCGCGGAAGATGCCCAAAGCGAAAAAGAAGATGATCCGTGCGCAGTCCGGCCTCGCCATTCTGCTGGCGCTGGCGATTGTCGTCAACCTCATCTGCACCGGCCCCATGTCCACCATGCTGGACCTGGTCTCCGGCGAAGGTTCCATCAGTGAGGAAACTTCCGCAGAGGCCACCGAGCTGGTCAATGAGATCACCCAGGAAGGCATCGTTCTGGCTCAGAACGATGACAACATCCTGCCTGTGGCTTCTGGCTCCAAGCTGAACGTCTTCGGCTGGGCTTCCACCAGCCCCTGCTATGGCGGCACCGGTTCCGGCGCTCTGAACGACGCTTACCCTGTCACCGACCTGCTCACCGGTCTGCATGATGCAGGCATCGAGACCAACGACGAGCTGAGCAAGTTCTACACCGATTACTGCTCCACCCGCCCCACCGTTGGTATGTCCAAGCAGGACTGGACTCTGCCCGAGCCGAATGTCAGCCTGTACACCGACGAGATGATGGCAAACGCCAAGGCATACTCTGACACCGCCATGGTCGTCATCACCCGCGTCGGCGGTGAGGGCGCAGACCTTCCCACCGACATGTCTGCTGTCGTGGACGGCAGCTGGATCCGCCGTGTGGCTGAGTATCGCGGCAGTGAAAAGGGTGCCGGCTACTACAACGGCACTTACGATGACAGCCTGAACGAGGGCAATGACTGGGATAAGGGCGACCACTTCCTGCAGCTGTCCAACCGCGAGGAAGAGCTCATCGACCTCGTCACTTCCAATTTCGACAACGTCGTCGTCGTTTACAACGGCGCAAACGCTTTCGAGATGGACTGGGTCAAGGATTACCCCCAGATCAAGGGCGTTCTGCTCTGCCCCGGCACCGGCCAGTCCGGCTTTGAGGGCTTTGGCCGCGTGGTCGCCGGTGAGGTCAATCCCTCCGGCCGTACCGCTGACACCTATGTTGCTGACCTGACCGCTTCTCCGTGGTGGAACAACTTCGGCGACTTCAAGTACACCAACGCTTCCGAGTTCAATTCCAACGCCAGTGGCTTTGACCCCGAGGGTACCACTCCCTCCTTCGTCAACTACGTTGAGGGCATCTACGTCGGCTACAAGTTCTATGAGACTGCCGCCGATGAGGGCCTCATCGACTACGACAAGGAAGTTGTCTATCCCTTCGGCTACGGCCTGAGCTACACCACCTTCACCCAGAAGATGAGCGACATCACCAACGATGGCGCAGACCTGAAGTTCTCCGTCACCGTCACCAATACCGGCTCTGTCGCCGGCAAGGATGTCGTCGAAATTTACAGCGATCCTCCGTATACCAACGGCGGCATCGAGAAGGCCTCCGCAAATCTGCTGGACTTCGCCAAGACCGGCGAGCTGGCTCCCGGCGAGAGCGAGACCATCGACTTCACCATCCCGGTCGAGGAGCTGGCTTCCTACGATTACAAGAACAACGGCTGCTATGTGCTGGAGGCTGGCGATTACATCCTCAGCACCAACTCTGACTCCCACAATGTTCTGGATTCCAAGACCTACACTGTCGCCTCCGACATCGTTTACAACGAGTCCAACAAGCGCGAGAGTGACGAGGTCGTGGCGACCAACCAGTTCGATTTCGCCGAGGGCGAGATCACCTATCTGTCCCGTGCAGACGGCTTTGCAAACTACGACGAGGCCATTGCCGCTCCCGCTGCCTATGAGATGAGCGACGAGATCAAGGCTGGCTTCGAGAACTGCTTCACCTACACCGAGTCCGGCTACGAAAAGGACGAAGATGCCAACGCAGAGGACATCACCACCGGCGCAAAGAACGGCCTCAAGCTGGCTGACCTGCGCGGCGTGGACTACAATGATTCCAAGTGGGATGACCTGCTGGATGAGATGAGCATCGACGACCTGCAGCAGACCATCGGCTTCGGCGGCTACCAGACCGCAGCCGTGGACAGCATCGGCAAGGTGCGCACCAACGACTGTGACGGCCCTGCATCCATCAACAACAACTTCACCGGCGTCGGCTCTGTCGGTTTCCCGGCTGCTACCCTCATCGGCATGACTTGGAGCAAAGATCTGGCACACGACTTCGGCGACAGCATCGGCAAGATGGCCAACGAGATGAACACGTCCGGCTGGTATGGCCCGGCAATGAACATCCACCGCACCGCTTTTGCAGGCCGTAACTTCGAGTACTACTCGGAGGACGGTGTCCTGTCCGGTGCTATGGCCGCAAACGCCATCGCAGGCGCACAGGAGCACGGCGTCTACGCTTACATGAAGCACTTCGCCCTGAACGATCAGGAAGGCAACCGTACTTCTATGCTGGCTACCTGGTCCAACGAGCAGGCGATCCGCGAGATCTACCTCAAGCCCTTCGAGATGTCTGTCAAGGATGCTGACTGCCACGCTGTCATGTCTTCCTTCAACTACATCGGCAGCCGCTGGGCTGGCGGCTGCAAGGAGCTGCTGCAGAACGTCCTGCGCGGTGAGTGGGGCTTCCTCGGCTTCGTCGAGACCGACTACTTCGGTGTCTACGGCTACATGACCGCTGATCAGGGCGTCCGCAACGGCAGCGATCTGATGCTCTGCACCACCGGCAATGACTTCAACAAGATGACTGTTCTGACCAACAGCAGCAAGCAGGCAATGCGCACCTCTGCCAAGAACATCCTCTACACCGTGGTCAACAGCCGCGCTTATGAGGCTGAGAACCTGAACCCCGGCATGGCAAAGTGGAAGGTCGTCCTGATCGGCGCTGACGTCGTGGTTGCACTGCTCATCGTTGGCCTGGAGTACACCGCCATCAAGAACTACAAGAAGCGCAAGGAAGAAGAGGAAGAAGTCTAAACCGGACCCTCTCTCCATGCAGCACCTGAACTGAACCGACGGCAAAGGCCCGCTGCACCAGACAGCGGGCCTTTGCCCTGCTCAGGATAAAATGAGGAAAATGCGATGAAGCATACCGACATCATCCAGAAACTGAACTTAGAGCAAAAATGCGCCCTGCTCTCGGGCGAGACTGTCTTTACCACCCGCGCTCTGCCGGGCAAGGGCATCCCGGCCATCACCCTTTCGGACGGCCCCAACGGTGTCCGCAAGCAGGCCGGCGCCGCCGACCATCTGGGCCTCAACCCCAGCGTTCCGGCAACCTGCTTCCCGACCTCTTCCGCCACTGCGTGCAGCTGGGATGAGAAGCTGGGCGAAGCCGTGGGCGAGGCACTGGGCGAGGAAGCTGCCGCACAGGAAGTGGCTGTCCTGCTCGGCCCCGGCCTGAACATCCAGCGCAGCCCCCTCTGCGGCCGCGACTTCGAGTATTTCTCGGAAGACCCCATCCTCGCGGGCAGGATGGCCGCTGCCTATGTGCGCGGCATCCAGAAAAACGGCATCTCTGCCTGCCCCAAGCACTTTGCGGTCAACAGTCAGGAGCTGCGCCGCATGGCCAGCGACTCGGTGCTCGATGAGCGCACCCTGCGGGAGCTGTATCTGACCGGCTTCGAGATCGTGGTGAAAGAGGCAAAGCCCAAGACCATCATGACCTCCTACAACCTCATCAACGGCACCTACGCCAACGAGAATGCCCACCTGCTGCAGGACATTCTGCGGAAGGACTGGGGCTTCGACGGGGCCGTCGTCACCGACTGGGGCGGCTCCAATGACCACGCCCTCGGCGTGAAGAACGGCTCCACCCTCGAAATGCCCTGTCCCGGCGGCGACTCCATCCGGGAGCTGATGAAGGCCGTACAGGACGGCAAAATTTCCGAGGCCGACGTGGACGCCCGCCTCGACGAGATGCTGGAACTGGTGCTCTCCACCCACGCTGCGGTGGAAAAAGCGCCCCGCACCTTCGACGCTGCCGCGCACCATAAGCTTGCCCGCCGCGCGGCCGCAGAGAGCATCGTCCTGCTCAGGAACGAGGGCGGCATCCTGCCGCTCAAGCCCAATGAGAAGCTGGCCGTCATCGGCGACTTTGCCGAGACGCCCCGCTATCAGGGCGCAGGCTCCAGCGCCGTCAACGCCCTGCAGGTGGACACCCTGCTGGACAGCATCAAGGCCGACGACAGCGGCATCACCCTCGTGGGCTATGCCTCCGGTTTCGAGCGTCAGGGTGCAGCTGACGCCGAGAAGCTGGAAGAGGCTGTGGCCCTCGCAAAGAAAGCGGACACCGTTCTGCTCTGCCTCGGCCTCGATGAGCTGCGGGAGAGCGAAGGCCTCGACCGCGCCGACATGAAGCTGGCCGAGAACCAGCAGCAGCTTCTGGCCGCTGTGGCTGCCGTCAACCCGAACGTCGTCGTTCTGCTGAGCGCCGGTGCGCCGATAGAGACGCCGTGGGCCGGCCAGTGCAGGGCGCTGGTCTACGGCGCACTGGGCGGACAGGCAGGCGCAGGCGCGGCCGCAGACGTCCTCACCGGCAAGCTCTGCCCCTGCGGCAAGCTGTCCCAGACCTGGGCGCAGGCTCACGACGATACCCCCGCCAAGGCGAACTTCGGCGGCGAGGGCCGGAATGTGGAGTACCGCGAGGGCCTGTATGTGGGCTACCGGTACTATCAGACCGCCGGTGTGCCGGTGGCGTTCCCCTTCGGCTACGGCCTGAGCTACACCACCTTCGAGTACAGTGATTTGAAGGCAGACGAGAAGGGCGTGACCCTCACTGTCACCAACACCGGCAGCTGTGCCGGCGCCGAGATCGTCCAGCTCTACGTCGCAAAGCAGGACGCCAAAGTCTTCCGCCCGGCGCAGGAGCTGAAGGGCTTTGCAAAAATCTTCCTCGCCCCCGGCGAGAGCAGGACGGTGAGCATCGCTCTGGACGACAAGGCGTTCCGCTACTGGAATGTCAAGACTGACCGCTGGGAAGTCGAAGGCGGAAGCTATCAGCTCCGCGTGGGTGCATCCAGCGCAGACATCCGCCTGACGGCGGAAGTCTCCGTCAAGGGGACCGACGCTCCCGACCCCTACGAGGGTCTCGACCTGCTCCACTACGTCTCCGGTCAGATCACCTATGTGACCGACGCCGAGTTCGAGGCTCTGCTGGGCCACCCTGTGCCGGAGGATGTCGTCCGCATCGACCGGAACATGACGCTGGGCGAGATGGACCATGGCCGCAGTCCGCTGGGCTGGGTGGCACAGAAGGTGCTGCGCTGCCGTCTGGACAGCAGCTTTGCAAAAGGCACCCCCGACCTGAACACCGTGTTCCAGTATAATATGCCGCTGCGCGCGCTGGCCAAGATGACCAACGGCATGGTGAGCATGGGCATGGTGGACGGCCTCGTCTGGGAGCTGAAAGGCTTCTGGCTCGTGGGCATCCTCCGGGTCATCTATGAGTTCGTCAAGAATCTCATCCTGAACAGCCAGATGGAAAGCCGGCTCAAAAACAGCTGAAAGGAATAAGGTCATGAATTTCTGGAATAACTTTGCCGCAAAGCATCCGGCCGCGGCCAAATGGGTGCGGGAGGGTGGACTGTTCGTCATCGTGTCCAACCTCATCACCGTGTTCAAATACCTGCTTCTGCAGTTCCTGCCCAAGGCGTTTGTAAGCCTGCCGGTGGTGGACTTCGGCTGGCCGGGCATCGACATCACCCTGTTCGGCGAGACCTTCAAGTGGAACATCCTCGGCTACGACGCCGCCCACGGCGGCCTGCCCTACTTCTGCGCCTACATGGTGGCCATGGTCATCGGCGAGTGCATCAATTTTCCCATCCAGCGCAACTTTGTCTTCCGCAGCAAGGGCAACCTCGCCAAGCAGATCGGCTGGTATCTGCTGGCCTTCTGCCTCATCACCTGCATCGTCAACTCCATCAACTGCATCTGGGTGGCTGTGGCCGGTCTGCTGGTGCCTGATTTCATCTACAACATCGGCACCACGGTGCTCAACGGCGGCATCTCGATGGTCATCTTCTTCTTCGTGAACAAGATCATCTTCCCCGAAGGCGAAGCCGCAAAATAATCTGTCATCTTCTTTATTTTCATCATTTTCTTCATCCGAACCAACAGGCCGTCCTCCTCCGGAGGACGGCCTGTTGGCATATTGAGCGGTTTTGGACGCTGCAAAGGACGAAATTTCGGTCATAGGGTAAGAATCTGCCCAGGGGTCTTGCACTTTGATGCTTTACTGTGGTAAAATCATGCCATGCTTTTATCATAGAGGAAAAAGCATCAAAGGGGGAACGTGTATGAGTGAGATCTGTATCATCGTCACCATCGTCGTCTATCTTGCGGCCATGCTTCTGGTGGGTTTCGCCTACAGCAAGACCAACAACGACAGCGCCGACTTCTACCTCGGCGGCCGGAAGATGGGGCCGCTGGTCACGGCCATGAGCGCCGAGGCCAGCGATATGTCCAGCTGGCTGCTGATGGGGATGCCGGGTCTGGCCTATCTGACAGGCATTGCCTCGCCGGGCTGGACGGCCATCGGCCTTGCGCTGGGTACCTGGCTCAACTGGCTCATCGTGGCCCGGCGGCTCCGCCGCTATTCGGCCAACCTCGACGCCATCACGGTACCGCAGTTCTTGTCGCTTCGCTTCCATGACCAGCGCAACCTGCTGAACGCTCTGGGCGCGGTCATCATCATCGTCTTCTTTGTGCCGTATACGGCCTCGGGCTTTGCAGCCTGCGGCAAGCTGTTCCACAGCCTCTTCGGCGTAGATTACATGGCGGCAATGCTGGTGTCGGCCCTCGTCATCGTGGGCTATACCATCCTCGGCGGCTTCCGCGCCGTCACCACCACCGACCTCATCCAGTCGGTGGTCATGTCGCTGGCCCTCATCGCGGTGCTGGGCTACGGCATCGTCGTGGCCGGCGGCTGGGGCGCTGTGGTGGAGAACGCCCAGAGCCTTTCCGGCTACCTGACCATGACAGCCAGTCACGACGCTGTGACCGGCGGGGCCGCATCCTACAGCCTGCTGGGCATCGTCTCCACCATGGCGTGGGGCCTCGGCTACTTCGGTATGCCCCACATCCTGCTCCGCTTCATGGCCATCGAGGACGAGAAGAAGCTGGTTCTTAGCCGCCGCATCGCCACCGTCTGGGTGGTCATCGCCATGACGGCGTCCATCGTCATCGGCATGGTGGGTCTCGGCATGACCAGGGTCGGTGCGCTGGAATTCCTCAGCGGCTCGTCCAGTGAGACCCTTATCGTCCACATCGCCAGCCTCATCAGCCAGCACGGTGTGCTGGCGGCAGTCCTCGCCGGACTCATCCTTGCAGGCATCCTGGCGGCTACGATGTCCACAGCGGACAGCCAGATGCTGGCCGCGGCGTCCAGCGTGTCCCAGAACATTTTGCAGGAGTTCGGCCACCTCAAGCTGAGCGAGAAGCAGAGCCTCTTCGCCGCCCGCCTGACCATCATCTGCGTCAGCGTGGTGGGCGTAGTGCTGGCCCGCGACCCGGATTCCAGCGTCTTCGGCATCGTCAGCTTTGCGTGGGCCGGTTTCGGCGGCTCCTTCGGCGCTGTCGTCCTCTGCGCCCTGTTCTGGAAACGCTGCAACTGGCAGGGCGCGCTGGCCGGTATGCTCTGCGGCGGCCTGATGGTCTTCGTCTGGAAGTACATCGTCAGCCCGCTGGGCGGCGTCTTCGGCATCTATGAGCTTCTGCCCGCCTTCCTCGTCTCGCTGGCCGTCTGCGCGGTGGTCAGCCTCGTGACCCCGGCTCCCACGGAGGATATTCTGGCCGAGTTCGACGCGGCAAAATAAGAACGCCGCTTGACAAAAAGCGGCGATGCTACTATACTAAAATCAAAGGAAAGGCACTGGCCGCAAAATGGTCAGCTCCTTACCGGCAGTGAATCAAAAAAGATTGACCCTTGTGCTTGGTAGGCGTCTGAGATGGTCAATCTTTTTTGTTGTCGTCATGTTCTTTGTTAGAAAGCTTCATAACGATGTCAAAAGAGCCCTTCATCACGTTCCAAAGGAGCGTGAGCAGGAGTAAAACTTCTGATAGAGTCATGAATATCCCTCCTTTCGCCTCAGTGCGACGGGAGGGCTTTCTTTTTAAGTAAGCCGATACAAAAAGATGCCTTTCCCGACGCATAGCCGGGAAGGAGACTGACCATCTGCATTTGCAGCGCAGTGCCTTTGTGCCGCCCGAAAGCGGCACTCTTAGAATATCATAAAAATTGACAAATTACAACAAATTAGAAACGCTTCCGTGCTCCACCCGGTATACCTTGTCAAACTGTTTCATGAACGCCCCCGAGACGTCGTGGGTGATGGCCACCACCATGCAGGGGAGAGCAAGCAGATTTTCCATGATCTGTCCGCTGGTGTCGGGGTCGAGGCTGGCGGTGATCTCGTCGGCGATGATGAGGTCGTACCGGCGAAGCGCCAGCCGTGCGATGCCGATGCGCTGGCGCTGCCCGCCCGAGAGATTCTTGCCGTTCTCGCTGATGAGGGTGTCGAGGCCGTCGGGCAGGGTGCTCACCCAGTCGGCGAGGCCCGCCATCCCGATGGCGTGGGAAAGCTGAGCCTCGGGGAAGTCCGCGCCGAGGCAGATGTTGCTGCGGAGGGTGTCATTGAAAAGATAGGTTGTCTGGGCAATGTAACCTACCCGCTGGTAGAGGCTCTGACGGTCGATGTCCCGCAGCTGCTGGCCGTTGAAGAGGATGCTGCCGGTATAGTCTGGGTAGTACTGGAACAGCAGCTTTGCCAGTGTAGACTTGCCGCAGCCGCTTTCGCCCACGAGGACGGCTTTTTCCTGCCCGGAGACCGTCAGCCGGACGCCGCGCAGCACCGGTGCAGCGGCCCCAGGGTAGGAAAAGCCGGTGTCCTTGCACTCGATGTGCTCGAGTTTACCGATGGCCCGGCCCGCAGAGACTTTTTCCGGGCCGGACATGGCTGCTTCCAGCCGCTGACGAATGCCTTTCGAGGATCTGACCTTGGCCCAGCACTGGGCGATCTGATTACAGGGCGTGATGACGAAGTTCGCCATGCTGGCGGCGGTGGAGACGGTGCCCATCGTCAGCCGCCCGTCGAAAGCGAGAAAAAGGCCCACCAGCATGACGATGGGGAAGATGAGGTTGCTGATGAGAGAGGTGTTGACCACCATGGCGTTGAGGCTCTGCTGGTAGGCCTGCTCGCTGTCGCGGGCCTGCCGGGCAGCATCCCGGTGGCGGGCGGCATAGGCGTCCTCCCGCAGAAAGCCCCGGATGACCTCGAACCCGCCCAGAAGCTCCTTGAGTTGCTGGGTGTAGCCCGCCATCTGGAGCGAAAAAGCGTCTCGGGAGGCTTTGAGCCGCTCATTCATCTTCCGGGGCAGGACCAGCGGCGGCACGGTCACAAGCAGGATGGCCGCCAGCATCACCGGGCTGATGTAAAGGTACATCCCCAGCGCACAGAGCATGATGCCGCCCCAGAATGCGATGTTGAAGAGGGACATATAATAGTCGTCGTAGAGGGTGCGCAGGTCGGTGGTCAGCAGGGAGAGATAGGCTGCGTCGCCCTCCCGCTGATATTGGGACACCGGGCGGCGCAGCACCCGCTCCATGACCTGTCCCCGTACCTGCTCCACGGCACCGCAGGCGAGTTTTGTAAAGGAGCGGCGGCTCAGCCGTTCGAAAAACCAGCTGGTGAAGGTGATGAGGAACACCAGCCCCATATAGCCCAGCGCCTCCTGCTTGCTCTTGGAGTCGATGAGCCACTTGAGCTGGAAGTTTTTCAGCGGCGCGAAAAAGGATACCGCCGCTGTAAAGAGCGCGAAGAGCATGAGCTTCACCCAGTGATGCTTGAAGTAGTCGTTGACCGTCTGATTATTCATAAGCAATACCCCTTATATGTCCCGAAAGGCTTCCTGCCGCGGTGCAGAATTTGGACTAAGTATAACATGGTTCCGCAAAAAAAAAAATAGGTTTCGCCATTTTTTCGGGACATAAAAAGCCCCCTGCCCGGGACTCCTTAGAGTTCGGGCAGCTCTTTATGTAAGAGGTGCTGTCAGCTTACAGCTGGGGGCCGGCGGAGACCAGAGCCTTGCCGTGCTCATTGCCCTCGTACTTTGCGAAGTTCTTGATGAAGCGGCCAGCCAGATCCTTGGCCTTCTCTTCCCACTGAGCGGCATCTGCGTAGGTGTCGCGGGGGTCGAGGATGGCGGGGTCAACACCGGGCAGAGCGGTGGGGACCTCAAAGTCGAAGTAGGGGATCTTCTTGGTGGGAGCCTCGTTGATAGCACCGCTCAGGATAGCGTCGATGATGCCGCGGGTATCCTTGATGGAGATGCGCTTGCCGGTGCCGTTCCAGCCGGTGTTGACCAGATAAGCCTTTGCGCCGCTCTTCTGCATCTTCTTGACCAGCTCCTCAGCGTACTTGGTGGGGTGCAGCTCCAGGAAGGCCTGACCGAAGCAGGCGGAGAAGGTGGGGGTGGGCTCGGTGATGCCCCGCTCGGTGCCGGCCAGCTTCGCGGTGAAGCCGGACAGGAAGTAGTACTGGGTCTGCTCCGGAGTCAGGATAGAGACGGGAGGCAGGACGCCGAATGCATCAGCAGACAGGAAGATGACATTCTTGGCTGCGGGTGCAGAAGAGATGGGGCGGACGATGTTCTGGATGTGGTCGATGGGGTAGGAGACGCGGGTGTTCTCGGTCACGCTCTTGTCGGCGAAATCGATGTGGCCCTCAGCGTCCAGAGTGACGTTCTCCAGCAGAGCGTTGCGCTTGATGGCGTTGTAGATGTCGGGCTCAGAGTCCTTGTCCAGGTTGATGACCTTTGCGTAGCAGCCGCCCTCGAAGTTGAAGACGCCGTTGTCGTCCCAGCCGTGCTCGTCATCGCCGATGAGCAGACGCTTCGGGTCGGTGGACAGGGTGGTCTTGCCGGTGCCGGACAGACCGAAGAAGATGGCAGTGTTCTTGCCCTCCATATCGGTGTTGGCAGAGCAGTGCATGGAAGCCATGCCCTTCAGCGGCAGGAAGTAGTTCATCATGGAGAACATACCCTTCTTCATCTCGCCGCCGTACCAGGTGTTGATGATGACCTGCTCACGGGAGGTGATGTTGAAGGCAACGCAGGTCTCGGAGTTCAGACCCAGCTCCTTGTAGTTCTCGACCTTGGCCTTGGAAGCGTTGTAGACAATGAAGTCAGGCTTGAAGTTCTTCAGCTCTTCCTCGGAGGGACGGATGAACATATTGGTGACGAAGTGTGCCTGCCATGCCACTTCCATGATGAAGCGGACGGCCATACGGGTGTCGGGGTTCGCGCCGCAGAAAGCGTCAACCACGTACAGCTTCTTGTTGCACAGCTCCTTGACGGCCAGATCCTTGACGGTAGCCCAGGTGGACTCGCTCATGGGATGGTTGTCGTTCTTGTAGCCCTCGGTGGTCCACCACACGGTGTCCTTGGAGTTGGCGTCCATAACGATGTACTTGTCTTTGGGGGAACGTCCGGTGTAAACGCCGGTCATGACGTTCACAGCACCCAGCTCGGTCAGCTGACCCTTTTCATAGCCGGTGAGAGTGGGATCCATCTCGGCGTCGAACAGCGCCTTATAAGAGGGGTTGTGGACGATCTCAGTCGTACCGGAGATACCATAATGCTTCAAGTCGATTGCCATAATACAGTAACCTCTTTCATTATAATATAGATATGGGAGTCAGGCCAAACCGTTTTCTGCTCTCTGGCTTGGCACCCCACACTTTTCGAGTGTATCATACACTATCGATATAAAAAAATCAATATAAAAAGTGTGAATTTTTTGCCATCATTGTCGAAAACAGCCGGGGCAGAGGAGGATCGGGGGCGCAAAGTGCCGCCCCGCTTCCCTAAACTTCGGCAAAGAAACGATATAAATGTACCGAAAAAGCAAAAAAATGTATTTACAACCTTTCCCCCTTGTGTTAATATATATGTCGGTGGAGGTTGGGACTTCCCCGTTTCCCCTCGTGTTTTTAACCATGATCCGTGTTTCGGCTCCTGGTCTAAAAATATACGGACAAGTCGGCCCCCCGATGCGTCCACTCAAATTCCATCTACGGAGGTTACATACAAATGGCTCAAAAAGTTCAGTTTGTGGAGACCGTGCTGCGTGACGCAAATCAGTCTCTCATCGCAACCCGCCTGCCTTACGACAAGTTTGCTCCCATGTTGGAGACCATCGATAAGACCGGCTACTACGCAGTCGAGTGCTGGGGCGGCGCTACCTTTGACGTCTGCCTGCGCTACCTGAACGAAGATCCCTGGGAGCGTCTGCGCAAGATCCGCGCCGCCGTGCCCAACACCAAGCTGCAGATGCTGCTGCGCGGTCAGAATGTTCTGGGTTACTCCCACTACCCCGATGACTTTGTCAAGCTTTTCGTGCAGAAGTCCGTGGAGAACGGCATTGACATCATCCGTATCTTCGACGCCCTCAACGATACGAACAACCTGAAGGTCGCCATGGAAGCCACCGTGAAGGCCGGCGCCATCGCCTCCGGCACCCTGTCCTACACCACCTCTCCCGTCCACACCCAGAAGAAGTACGTGGAAATGGTGAAGGAACTGAAGGAAATGGGCGCTTCCACCATCTGCATCAAGGATATGGCCGGTATCATGGGCCCCAAGGAAGCTTACGATCTGGTTTCCGCCATCAAGGACGCCGCTCCCGAGCTGCCCATCGACCTGCACACCCACTCCACCACCGGTCTTGCCTTCATGACCTACCTGAAGGCCGTGGAAGCCGGCGTGGACATCATCGACACCGCCATTTCTCCCTTCTCTGGCGGCACCTCCCAGCCCGCCACCGAGACCCTGGCCTACGCGCTGCGTCAGCTGGGCTACGAGGTCGATCTGGACGACAAGTGCACCAAGAAGATGGCCGACTACTTCAAGACCGTCCGTGACGACTACATCAAGGACGGCACCCTGATGCCCAAGTCCATGGCCACCGACACCCAGTGCCTGACCTATCAGATCCCCGGCGGTATGCTCAGCAATCTGCTCAGCCAGCTGAAGCAGGTCAACGCGCTCGACCGCTTCGACGAGGTTCTGGTGGAGACGCCCAAGGTTCGTAAGGACATGGGTTATCCCCCGCTGGTCACCCCCACCTCTCAGATGGTCGGCGTGCAGGCCGTGCGCAACGTGCTGGACGGCCAGCGCTACAAGTCCGTCTCCAAGGAAATCAAGGCTTACTGCCGCGGCGAGTACGGCCACACCCCCGCGCCCATCGACCCCGAAATCCAGAAGATGATCCTGGGCGACGAGCAGCCTCTGACCGTCCGCTACGCCGACACTCTGGAGCCTGTCGTGGACAAGACCCGGGAGAAGCTGGGCGATCTGGCCCGGTCCGACGAGGACGTGCTGAGCTACATTGCCTTCCCCAACCTGGCCGAGAAGTTCTTCGAGGAGCGCAAGGCCAAGGAAGAGAACGTTGCTACCTACTCCATCGTGGAGTGCTAAGGAGGTACCGTTATGGTGTTATCTTCCACTTTGACGGATATCGGCTTTGTTGACGCCGCCGTCGTCGCGCTGCTGGGCTACGCCGTGGTATTCTTCGGCCTGGTTCTGCTGATGATCGTCGTCATCGGCATGGGCAAGATCTTCATCGCCAAGGAGAAGAAGGTCGCCGCCCACTCTGACGCCGCCAAGGCCGCCATTGCCGCCGTACCCGAGGCTCCCGCCCTGTCTCTTATACACATCTGACGCTGCCGACGACTTAATA
>ENA-OZZE01000120-OZZE01000120.1-human-gut-metagenome-genome-assembly--contig:-NODE-120-length-22616-cov-6.954435_pt1 | contig 22616 bp, 17 predicted proteins | sample MGYA00243643_ERZ654143 | MGnify/ENA primary metagenome ERZ654143 (study PRJEB26926, sample SAMN06165200) | human gut metagenome | biome: ENVO:00009003; feature: ENVO:2100002; material: ENVO:00002003...
CGCGAGCTGGGTTCAGAACGTCGTGAGACAGTTCGGTCCCTATCTGTCGTGGGCGCAGGATATTTGATGGGAGCTGTCCCTAGTACGAGAGGACCGGGACGGACGTACCTCTGGCGCACCAGTTGTTCCGCCAGGAGCATAGCTGGGCAACTACGTACGGATCGGATAAACGCTGAAAGCATCTAAGCGTGAAGCCGACCCAAAGATAAGATATCCCACTGATTTAATCAGGTAAGACCCCTTGAAGACTACAAGGTTGATAGGCACGATGTGTAAGTGGAGCGATCCATTCAGCAAGCGTGTACTAATAGGTCGAGGGCTTGACCACAATTCGCTTGAGACTCTAAGAGTCAACGAAAAAATGTAAGCAGTGATTATTCAGTTTTGAAGGCACGTCCTTCTAAGAAATACTGGACAGATACACAGAAATGTGATATACTGTGTCAGTCATATGGTCGGTGACGATGACGGTGAGGTTCCACCTGTTCCCATTCCGAACACAGTAGTTAAGCTCACTCGTGCCCAAGATAGTTCGCTGGAAACGGCGCGTGAAAATAGGTAGTCGCCGACTTGATCAAAACGCTCTAAGAGAGATCTTAGGGCTTTTTTGTTGCGCTATATGCCAAGGGGTTGCAGAACAAGGAAAAAGCTGGTATCCTCAAAAACAAGAAAGGGTGAGAATATGCGTTCGGACAGGGCCAGCAAAGATACAGCAAGGCATTATACAGCGGTACTGGTACTTTTACTGTTATGCAGCATCGTATTTTATGTGCAGACACATTACCAGCACACTTCGTCGTCCCGGCCTGAGGATGACTATCAGGGCAGAATACCGCAGTTTCATAGCAGCGTAGATCGGGATGATGACGGGGTAGACGACCAGCTTGATATTCTGAACGGCGCACTGGTCTATGTGAGCACACATCCAAAATACAAAAGCCGCTATTATGAGACCGGTTATCCTGACGATGGTTATGGCGTTTGCACCGATGTAGTTGCTTATGCCTTGATGAATGCCGGATATGACCTACAAGTGCTTGTGGATGCAGATATCCGGGAGCAACCACAGGATTACATGGTAGCAGAACCGGATGCAAACATAGATTTCCGACGGGTGCGAAACCTGAAGGTGTTTTTTTCGCACACAGCATTTGCCCTAACCACAGATGTTTCAGAAATAGAGGAATGGCAGGGCGGCGATGTTGTGATTTTTGAAAAACATATCGGCATCGTGTCCGACCGGCGAAATAAAAACGGAGTGCCCTATATCATTCACCACAATGACCCATGGCAGACGGCTTACGAGCAGGACATTCTGGAAAAACGAACTGACATCGTGGGTCATTACCGAATTTCAAAATAAAAGCGGCCCCGCTGCGTGGAAAACTCCAACGCAGCGGGGCCGATGATTTATTGGGTGGTATATCCTTTAAGAAGGAAGCTTCCGCTTAGCCCTTGCCGGCGCAGCCGAACAGCTCGATCTTTTCCTTGCACTTGGCCTCGATGGCCTTTGCGCCGGGAGCCAGCAGCTTGCGGGGGTCGAAGCCCTTGCCCTGCTGATCCTTGCCCTCTTCGATGTACTTGCGGGTAGCCTCAGCGAAGACCAGCTGGCACTCGGTGTTGATGTTGATCTTGGAGACGCCCAGGCTGATGGCCTTTGCGATCATGTCGTCAGGGATGCCGGTGCCGCCGTGCAGGACCAGAGGAATGTTATTGGTAGCCTTATGGATGCGGTCCAGAGCCTCGAAGTCCAGACCCTTCCAGTTGGCGGGGTAGACACCGTGGATGTTGCCGATGCCGGCGGCCAGGAAGTCGATGCCCAGATCAGTGATCTTTGCGCACTCTGCGGGGTCAGCGATCTCGCCATTACCCACGACGCCGTCCTCGACGCCGCCGATGGAGCCGACCTCGGCCTCGATGCTCATGCCCTTGGAGTGTGCCAGAGCGACCAGCTCCTTGGTCTTCTCCACATTCTCCTCGATGGAGTAGTGGCTGCCGTCGAACATGATGGAGGAGAAACCGGCCTCAACGCAGGCCTTGCAGCCCTCGTAGGTGCCGTGATCCAGATGCAGAGCGACGGGAACGGTGATGCCCATGGAATCGACCATTGCATCGACCATAGCAGCGACGGTCTTGAAGCCGGTCATGTACTTGCCGGCACCCTCGGAGACACCCAGGATGACAGGACTCTTCATCTCCTCGCAGGCGGTCAGAACAGCCTTGGTCCACTCCAGGTTGTTGATGTTGAACTGAGGCACACCGTAGTGGCCGTCACGAGCTTTGATGAGCATTTCGGTTGCATTTACCAACATTATTATTACCTCCAAAAATTATCGGGGTCTGTTCGTACCCACACACCGCTTTGTGCATGGTTTAACGAAGTTGCACCCTAAGTATACCCCAAACAGCGGGTAAAATCAATCCACCGGAGAGTTTTTGTAACCAAACCGAAGCTTTCTTGGCCAGCAGTGTGCTCAAAAGACTGAGAAATAAGTGTGATGCAACATTTTATACAGGCTTCGACAACATCCGGCCAGACCGGCGGCGGAGGCACCAAAGCAGACGATTTTCAACAGGGATCCACATTCGTCAAAATGATGTTGGATAAAAAGGCAAAACAAGTGCCGCTCTGCTTCAAAATTTTGTCATAATTCTGACTTGAAAATTACAAAATGTATGAAGGGTTCTGAGCTTGTCGAGATGAGATTGTGGAAAACCTTGTGGAAAGTGTGGAATTCCACCCGGAAAACAGGCTTGAACGCTTGAGTTTTGAACTTTCTCCACAGAGTTTTCAACTTGTGGAAAAAACAGGGCGGGTATACGGATGGTAAAGCGGCCTGCCTGTGGAAAACTTTTACCACAGGCAAAAAGACGGATAACCGGCGCACAAAAGGCAACACTTCTCCCATGAGGCGCTGCCCGGGCGGGCGGCACAGAAATTTCACGGGAAGAAAAAGCGCAATTCTATGGCAAACCCCTGCCGCTTATGTTATACTTCAAGATGAGTTATAAGCGCTGTACGTCTGAAATGCGTCAGTGCCTGCCGCAAAATGCAGCTTTGCAGCGCTGCGGCCCTGAAAACTCGTTTGAAGCGATACGATGACGCCGGGCCGGAAGGGCTTTGGCGTCCTGCGATAGAAACGGAAGGAGAACTTCATGGAAGAACGCAATATGCCCCGCCGTCCCCGCCGCGAAAAGGCCGACGACCAGCCCCGGAACGAGAGCCTCGTCTACGGCAAGAACCCGGTCACAGAGCTGCTGAAGAGCGGCTCCGGCGTGGATACGGTGCTGCTGGCCGAGGGCATGGCCCCGGCTGTGGCCGCTTACTATACCGCAATGGCGAAGGAAGCCGGTGCCACCGTCAAGCGGGTACACCCCAACAAGCTGCGCCTCATGACCGGCACCGAGAGCCATCAGGGCGTGGCCGCCTTTGCCAGTGAGATCGAATACGCAACGGTGGAGGATCTGCTGGCCGCTGCCAAAGAGAAGGGCGAACCGCCCTTCCTCGTGCTGAGCGACGGCATCGAAGACCCCCACAATCTGGGCGCTGTTATGCGCTCGGCTCTGCTGTGCGGCGCTCACGGCATCGTCATCCCCAAGCGGGGCGGCGCATCCGTGACCCCCACCGTCATCAAGTCCAGCGCCGGTGCGGCTGAGCGTCTGCCCGTGGCCCGTGTGGCCAACATCGGCGAGACCATCCGCCGCCTCAAGGAGCAGGGTGTTTTCGTCTACTGCGCCGACATGGACGGCGTGTCCCTGCGAAAGAACAACCTCACCGGCCCCATTGCGCTGGTGCTGGGCAGCGAGGGCAGCGGTGTGTCGCAGCTGGTCAAGAAGCTCTGCGACGGCGTTGTGAGCCTCGATATGACCGCACAGGGTACCGGCGTGGACAGCTTCAATGTCTCGGTGGCCGCAGGCATCATCCTGTATGAGATCCAGAGCCAGCGCGCCGCACAGGGCTGAGCTGGTCCGTGCCGAACGAAACAAGGGAGGGAAGATCAGGATGCCAAAGGATGACGAGCGGAAGGAAATGACGCAGGAAGAGCTCGACGCCCGCGAAGAAAAATTCCGCACCTTTTTTACCACCAGTGTAGCTCAGGTCCCGGAGGAGATGACCCGTCGGGACGATGAGAATGAAGAAAAGCCCAAGAGCCTGCTGGGCCGGCTGTTCCGCCGTGAAAAGGGCGAACAGCAGGAAGGCGGCACACCCGAAGAGAGCTGTACCGGCGAGATACAGCTGGGCGGCGAGGAGCCGGAAGAACCCTCCGACCTGGAGCTGGTCCTGGCGCTGGAAGAGGAAGTCACAGAGCCGAAGCCCGCTGAGCCGGTCAGCGCCCCCCAGCCTGAGCCGGAAAAGCCCCAAAAGCCCGCAGGACCCATCAAAGCGCCGGAGCCGCCTGCTCCCAAGCCGGAGAAAAAACCGGCAGAAAAGCAGGCTGCACCCCGGAAAAAGGCGGTCCAGTACGAGTTGCGCACCCCGCAGGAGCAGTACGAGGACCGGGAGATGCAGGCGCTCAAAGCCATGCTGTTTGGTGCAAAGCTTCCGCCGCAGGAGGAAGAGCCTTCCCAGCTGGTGAAGCCCGCAGAACCGGAAAAGAGCACTCCGGCGGTTCCGGTCATTGCAGCGAAACCGGACGCAGAAAAAGAGCCGGATGCAGCGCCGGAGAAGCCTGCCGTGCCGATGCCCGAGATGGTGTTTGCAGAAGATAAGGTGTCGAAGCCCCATGCGGCCCCGGCGATGCAGTTCTTCGGCAAGGGTGACGACGAGAAAGCGCCCGCAGCCCCGGCCCGCGCGACGCCGCCGGACAATGACGACAGCATGAGCCTGCCGCTCATGTTCCTGAACGACGGCGACGAGGTGGCTCCGGTAGAGCCGCCGAAGGAGGAAGCGCCTGCACAGCCGGCCGAAGAGGCCGGTACTGCACCGGCTGCTCCGGAGGCTGCACCCGTCGAGGAAGCGCCTGTCGAAGAGGAAAAAACGCCCGAGACGCCGGAACAGGTGGGGGAACGGCTGCACCAGATGGGCGCGGCCCTTACATTGCGCTGTGCGCTGGGCGGCATCCTTGCACTGGTGCTGCTCCACTTCGGCCTCGCCGCAGAGGGCCTTGTCGGCCCGCTGGGCGGCCTTGACCCCGTAACTGCCCCGGCGGCCTTCTATGCCGCTGATCTGCTCTTCCTGGCGCTGGCGCTGGCTGTGGGCTGGCCCGTCGTGAGGGACGGCCTGAAGGGTCTGCGGGGCGAACGCCCCAGCATGGAGACCATGCCCGCGATGGCAGCCTGCGCTGCGCTTTTGCAGGCCGCTGTGGCCCTGCTGAACGCGCAGAACTATCAGGCGTCCAGCTTCACCCTTCTGTCCGGCATTGCGGCGCTGGGGCTGTTCCTTGCACTGCTGGGCGACCGTGTCCTTCTGGCCTCGGTCCAGGGCGGCTTCAAACTGGCGCAGGCCGGTCCGGAGCACCGCGGTGCGTTCCGCGCCAAGGACAAAGACCTTATCCGCATCCTCTCCAAGAACATGGATGAAAAAGACCCCTGGGTGCTGCTCAGCCGACCCGCTGAGTGGGACGACGCGATGGTGGAGCAGGGCTTCGGCCCCCGCGCCTGTGAGCGCCGCGCCCGTAAGACGAATTACATCCTGCTGGGTGCGGCTGTGTTGGCCGGTCTGGTCTTCTGCGTCTTTGGCGGCGGCCTCAACGGCGGCGCTGCGGCGCTGACCGCTGTGCTCTGCATGGGTTCGCCTCTGTCCTCCACCCTCATTGCAGGCTTTGCATCCCTGCGGCTGCAGCAGACTGCCGCTGCCTCGGGTGCGGTGATCCCCGGCTGGGCGGCTATCGAGGAACTGGGCGGTGTGGATACCGTTCAGGCTGATGCCGATGAGCTGTTCACCCCGGACAGTGCCATGCTCGAGGACATCCGCATCTTCAAGGGCGGACGCATCGACCGGGCCATCCTCTATTCGGCCAGCGTCCTGAGCAAGTGCTGCAACACCCTGAGCGGCCTGTTCCGCCAGATCATCGAGGACCGCACCGACATCCTCTACCCGGTCAAGGACCTGGAAGTCCATCGCGGCCTCGGTTTCTCTGCATGGTGCGACAACAACCGCATCCTCATCGGCACCCGTGCGTACATGGAAAAAGAAGAAGTTCCCCTGCCCGACGAGGAATATGAGGCCAAGCACTCCAAGAACGGCGAGCTGCAGATCCTCTATCTGGCCGTGTCCGGCAGTCTGCACGCCATGTTCGTGCTCCACTATGTGGGGGGACGGAACGCCGCCCGCGGTCTGGAACAGCTGCAAAAAGAGAATATCCAGCTGCTGGTGTCCTGCCAGGACCCCACCCTGACCGCACGGCACATCACCGACGCCTACCATCTGCCCGAGGGCATGGTCGTCCTGCTGGACCAGGAGCAGTGTGCCGCACTGGGCGCTGCCACCGCCGAAGACACCGGCTCTGAAGGCTGCTGCATCCTTTGCACCAACGGCTTTGCCAGCCTGACCGGCGGTCTGCGGGCCGCAGAGCAGGCCCAGAACGCCGAGACGACCGCTACCACGGTGCAGCTGGTGTCGGTGTGGTTCTCGGTGGCCATCGCCGTCCTGCTGACCTATGCGGGCAGCGTGGGGATGCTGAGCGTGGCTGCGGTGCTGATGTATCAGGCGGCATGGAGCGCTCTCAGCATCGCCGTGTGCGCACTCAAGCAGCATAGTTGAAAAAATAAATAGGAAATATTCTCAAAATAAATAGGAATTATTCTTGATTTCTACCCGAAATTCTGGTATAATACCCTCAGAGACAAGGAAGACCTATCGCACACCCGGTACCGAACAAAGCGGGCTGTGCGTAGAATAAACCAAACCGGACACAGCCCATACTGGCAGTGTCAGACTATCTGAGAGGAGAACAGATTATGGAACTCAAGGGAACCAAGACCGAGAAGAACCTGATGGAAGCTTTTGCAGGCGAGAGCATGGCCCGCAACAAGTACACCTACTTTGCAAGCGTTGCAAAAAAGGAAGGCTACGAGCAGCTGGCCGCTATCTTCGAAGAGACCGCCGGCAACGAGAAGGAACACGCCAAGCTGTGGTTCAAGGCCCTCTGCGGCGGCTCCATCCCCGACACCCTGACCTGCCTCGATATGGCAGCCAGCGGTGAGAACGACGAGTGGACCGAGATGTACCCCCGCATGGCAGCGGAGGCCAAGGAGGAGGGCTTCACCCAGCTGGCCGCTCTCTTCACGATGGTGGGCCAGATCGAAAAGGAGCATGAGGCACGCTACCGCGCCCTTGCCGCCAACCTCAAGGAGGGCAAGGTCTTTGCCCGTGAGGAACAGCAGGTGTGGGTCTGCCGGAACTGCGGCTACACCCATATCGGCAAGTCTGCTCCCCTCAAGTGCCCGGTCTGCGCACATCCCCAGAGCTACTTTGAGTTGAAGGCCAAGAATTACTGATTTTTACGGCATCTGAGAGCCGCCGCACCTGTATAAAGTGCGGCGGCTCTTTTGCTGTCTGGTGAAATACAGTCTGCACGATTTGTATAAATTTGGCGGGGGTGTTTTAGTGCCTTTCACGAAAAGGTGCGCGAAATTGTGACACTTCTGGCGAAGAACTTGACCCTTCTTTTGGGTGCGTGTACAATAAACTAATAGTGAGAGGGATTTTGTGCAGAGCACATTGCGATAAACCTTATCCAAAGGAGGGAAGTGCTACCCTATGAATAAGATCACACGGCTGGCAGCGGCGGTTGTGCTGAGCGGGCTGCTTCTGGCAGCTCCTGCTGCACAGGCGGCCCCCGCATTGCTGGGAGCATCGGCGAACTTTGAGCTGGAAGTGAACGAGATGGAGCTGGAGATCACGGCAGACGACCCCCGCCCCAAAGCCTATCTTTACACCGGCGGGCAGAGCGACTACTACTTCATCGTCTGGATGAGCAGCAACCCCACCGTGGCTTCCGTGGACGGCGATGGCCGCGTCACTGGCCGCAGCGCTGGTGAGGCCACGATCACCGCCATCACGGACCGGGGCGAGTGCGCTGCCTGCAAGGTGACTGTCCGCAAGGAGAGCGGCAATGCGGCCAGCAAAAAGCCTGCCCTCGACCACACCACCCTCAACCTCGTTATCCAGTACAACAACGCCCACCCCAGCCAGAAGCTGCAGCTCATCAACACGAGCGGCTCCTTTGTCTATGCCTACCAGTGGATGAGCAGCAACCCCGAGGTGGCAACGGTGGATCCGGAGGGTCTTGTCACGGCCCAGAAGCCCGGCACCACCACCATCACGGCGCTGGCCACCAACGGTCAGGCGCTGCGCTGCGCCGTTACCGTCAACAGCGATGTCGGCAAGGTGACTCTGAATAAGCGCGACCTGCTGCTCCGCACGGTGGGCAGCAAAGAGGCACTCACAGCGTCTGTCGCTGTGGAGGACGGCACGAATGTCCCCATCACATGGGTCAGCAGCAACCCCGGCGTCGCTACCGTGGACGCTTCTGGTGTCGTGACTGCCGTCGCCGACGGCGAGGCAAAGATAACGGCGCTCTCGCCGGATGGACGCTTCGACAGCTGCAGCGTTTTCGTAGGCCTTGCGGCAGACAAGTACGACACGGAAGAGGACCTAGCCGAGGAACTCAAGCTTCCGGACCCCTATGTGGCGGTCCGGATGAACCGGCTGAGCTGAACCGAAAATACAAAGAGGAAGCCCCGCACTGCATCGTTCGATGTGGTGCGGGGCTTTTGCTTATTGATTTACCAGCTCAATAAAGGCTTTCATCTGGGGTGTGAGCCATTTGTCCTTGTGATAGAACAGCTGCCGGTGCATGGTGACAGTGCAGTCGGGGACATGGAGGCGGGCGATACGCCCGGCGGAGAGGGCAGGACGGACGATGTACTCGGGCAGGAAGGAGAGCCCCATCCCGCGCTCCACCATCTGGCAGAGCAGCGAGGCGCTGCCCAGCTCGATGTAGGGATGGATAGACAGCCCGCGGGCGGCGAGGCGCTGGTCGAGGGCGTCACGGTAGCTCATGCCCCGCTCTGTGAGAAGAAATTCCTGTTGAGCCAGAACATCCAGCGGCACTTCGGCCTTGTCGGCCAGCGGATGCCCGGCGGGGGCCACGAAGCAGACCGGCTCCGGCACATTGACGGCCAGCGTCAGGCTGGGCAGGAGCAGAGGCTGGTCGAGGGTGTAGGCCAGGTCGATCTGGTTCGCGCTCAGCAGCCGCAGCATCTCGTCGGCGGTGGCGGTGCGGAGCACCAGCTCCACCTGCGGGCAGAGGGCGTGGAACTGCTGCAGCAGGTCGGGCAGGAAGGTGCTGCATACGGAATCGGCCAGTGCCACCCGCAGGGTGCCGCTGACGGCCCGGGCAGGCAGCAGCGCGGCCTTGGCCTGCTGGGCCGTGATGAGAAGGGTGCGGGCATAGCTCTGGAAAGTCTGGCCCGCGTCGGTGAGGCGGACGGTCTTGCCCACCCGGTCAAAGAGAGGCGTACCCAGCTCTGTTTCCAGCTGGGAGATCTGGGCCGATACCGCTGACTGAGAGTAGCCCAGCTCCCGCGCAGCGCTGGAAAAGCTGTGCAGCTCGGCGATATGAAGGAAGGTGTTGATATTTCGGAGTTCCATAACAGTCCCTCCGGCGTCAGCGGCGGTCGATGCCGGTGACGGTCAGGACCTCGCCGTCCACTTTGAAGTGGACTTCCAGCCCGCCGAACTCCATGCCGTAGACCCGCTCCGGGTCGTGCTGGTAGGAGGGGCGGGGGTCGTTTTCCAGCACACCCTGCAGAGCGGCCTGCTGGACGGCAGGCACTCTGGCCCAGAGGCCGGCGTCGCAGACCATGGTCAGGTGGTGGAACCGGGTCTGGGCTGTGAAGCCTGCGGCGGCGTCCGGGTGGCAGTCGGCGTAGGGGATGTAGGGCTTGATGTCGTAGATGGGGGTGCCGTCCATCAGGTCGGCGCCCCGCACGATGAGGACGGGGCCGACGTCAGGCCGGTGCTCGATGGCTTCCAGCTGGACGCTGGACAGTCCCAGCGGATTGGGCCGGAAGGGAGAACGGGTGGCAAATACGCCCATCCGGGTGTTGCCGCCGAGGCGGGGCGGCCGGACGGTGGGGGACCAGCTGTCCCGCACCGCGCCGGAAAACTGCCACACCAGCCAGATGTGGCTGAAATCCTCGAGGCCGCGCACGGCGTCGGCATTGCGGTATTCGGGGGTAAAAATGACCTCGCCCCGCAGGCTGTCCACCAGCCCGCTCTGGCGCGGGATGCCGAACTTGGTGGGGAAGGCGGTGCGGATATGGGCGATGACCTTGAGGGTCATTTCTTCGGGTGCAGACATGGGGACTCCTCCTTATTATAAGCCACGGCAGAAGCCCACGGCACGGCCCTCGATTTGAATTTCTTCCAGCTGGGGGCCTGCGAATACCATGGGCGGGCAGACGGCGGTGTTGTCGGCCAGCAGCATGACGGTCTCGCCCTGGCGGTGGAAGTGCTTGAGGGTGGCTTCCTCGCCGATGCGGACAGCGGCGATCTCGCCCTGCTCCACCTCGGGCTGGCGGCGGATACAGACGATGTCGCCGTCGCAGATGGTGGGGGCCATGCTGCTGCCGTGGCAGGTGAGGGCGAAGTCGGCGTGCCACGCGGCGGGGACGCCGATGTAGCACTCGATGTTCTGCTCAGCGGTGATGGGGGTGCCGCAGGCGATGGAGCCTACGAGAGGCACCCGCGCCATCTCAGGCAGAGGCTCGAAACCCGGCGGAGGGCAGGGCAGGTCTGCGAGACCCATGAGCCACGCGGGTGTGGTGTCCAGAGCGGCGGCCAGCTCCTCGAGCTTGGCCCGGGGCAGATCGTTGATGCCCTTTTCCAGCTTGGTGATGGAGGATTTGGAGCGGTAGCCCATCCGGGCGGCCAGCTCTTCCTGCGACAGGCCCAGCTGCTCCCGGCGCTGCCGGATGCGGCTGGATAGATCGGTATCGGACATATAGGGCCTCGCTTTCTCTGCGGTTTGCACGATTTTCGGTGTTCTGAGGACAGTATAGCAAAAAATTTACTATAAATCAACTTTTTAGGGACTATTTTGCGAATAATGTTGACAAATAATCAACCGAAAGATATAATACAACCAATGATTGTACCGAACACTTTGAACGCAAAACTGAAAGGAGAAACGCCTATGACCGATACCATGATGATCCGCGACTGCATCCGCAGCCAGGGCATGAAACTGGGCCATGTGGCCCATGTTCTGGGCATCACCAACAACACCCTCCGCTGCAAGCTGGAAAATGAGAGTGAATTCAAGGTGAGTGAGGCCGAAAAACTCTCGAAGATGCTGGGGATGACCGTCGAGCAGCGCGACCGCTGTTTCTTTGGCCCGGCGGGCTGAGGGAAAAAGGGGATGGAAGCCATGACACAGGAACAACGCCAGAAGACGAAGGAGGCCCTCAGCCGCTGCGGGCAGAAAAACTGGGTCTACGGCCCCTGCAACTGGGGCTGGAAGCGGGCCATCCAGCTGGCCGAGGAGTATTACCGCGAGGCAGACCCGGGCCTGCGGGGCAGCATCCTGCAGCTGCGCTACATGGAAAGGCGGAGGCGGGAAGAGGTGATGGACAAGCTGAACATCAGTTACAGCACCTATCAGAAGGCCCACGACGACCTGCTGAGCACCATCGCGGTCTTTGCCGCCCATTACGGTGAGCTGTGACGCAAAAATGCCCCCTGACCGTCCGGTCAGGGGGCATTCGTGTGCTCAGTGTTTCTTCTCGGGGGTGTCGCAGTGCTGGTGGCAGGAAGAGCAGTTGCCTCCGCAGCCCTCGCCTTTCCAGCCGCCCTGCCGGGAGATCCACACCACCGCCAGTGCAAACAGGACAGCCAGCACCAGCAAGGTGATGATACCGCGTACAGTTATCATAAAAAAGACCTCTCTTTCGAAAGAATTCCAGCCCCAGTATACACCATCTGCCCCCGGAGAGCAACCGAAAAGCGCTGCCGGCTCAAACTTTTTTCGAAAAACGAAAATTTGGGCTTGCATTTGGGCCAACGGAGTGGTATAATAAGCACGTTCCGATTCGGAGGATTAGCTCAGCTGGTTAGAGCACCTGCATCACACGCAGGGGGTCTGGGGTTCGAGTCCCTAATTCTCCACCATACAGTTCGTACTCGAACCCGATTCTTTACGAAAAAGGGTTCGGGTACGTTTTTTGTTTATCGGAGGTTCTGCGGAAGGACTACTCGGAACGGTAAACGAGCAAAGGCAGGGTATCACTATGATAGTGGTATCCTGCCTTTTGTTTTGCGGAATCAAGTTCGCTTTGTGCGAACTTGGTCGTCACCCTATATGACGCATTGGGGGCAATCGCTGCGTACGTGCGTACCGGGAGAGCGTGTACACCTCTGGCAAGGTGTAACACACTAGACTTTGTCCCAAAGTCCGTGTGCTAAGGGGTCAAGCCCCTTAGAATCCCTGCGGATCGTGTACGCACGTACGCAGAAAAATGGCAAAATTTCACTATATCGGGGTGTTCTTTCATGGTGGAGTGTGGTATACTCGGCTTAGCCCAGTAAATCGGAGTTTGACGAGGTAAAAGAATATGAATGGAAAACATCTATTTCTTACATCTGCAGGGTTGACCGATAAGATGAAAGAGAAATTCTTTGATATTATTGGAAAGTGTCCGAAGGATGTGAAAGTGCTTTATATTCCAACAGCTGGCATTGAAACAGATGGTGCAAGAGAGTCGCTTGCAATATGTTTTCATGAACTCTTTCTAATGGGAATTCAGTACGAAAATATATTAGTGTACAATCTGGAATTAATTCTTTCAAAAGACTATCAAAGAACCTATTCTTCGTATGTTACAACCCCGTTTATGCTTACAAGGCTATTAACTTTTGAAGAATTAAACCAATTTGATGCTGTTTTTGTCAGTGGTGGTGATGTATCTGTGCTTTGTCGTGAAATGTCTAGAACTGGTTTTGATAGAATACTTAATAATGCAATTAAAAACGGACTTATATATGTCGGAATCAGTGCAGGAAGTATGTATGCGGCGGGAAATTTAACAGATGGATTACATATTATTGACAATCCTATTATCCCCCATTGGAATGGTTCTGAAACAACAGTATTACCGAACGGCAAAGATGAGATTAAGCTTGCTGATGGAAAAGCTGTTTATGTAGAGGATAATTACATGAGTGTAATATGATGCACATGTAGGATTAGTCAAATTCCAGTTTGTCGATGATTATCAACCGGGATAGTGTCATAAGCCATCGCTCCGAAAAAAATCATAACCTGCAAGAAAGTGGTCTTGATAGAATGCTTCGATTCATGCTATACTAAAACCAGTTTTAATACATAAAAATGAAAGCGAGGCTTGCCAATGGACACCACAAAACGCTCTCCCCTTGACCGCCTGCTCTTTGCCACTTTTCTGAAAGGCCGCACTTCTTCTCGTGATATATGGGAAGAAAAGGGTGATATGACCCCCGAAGATAACCAGAAGATCATCGAGGAGACCAACGAGATCATCACTGATGATTCCACCTATCCTTATCTCAGTTATCTGACCAACCTGCTTGCGAAATCCAAACCCTCCGGTGATGCTGTCAAAAAACTACATGAACACATTGACACTATCGCAAAAGGATTGTATGAGGACAGCACCGACGTGTTCCGTGCGCTCCTTGCAAAACTGATCGAGCAACCGGAAGAAACGCAGACCTTTGAACGTCTGCTGGAGATGGCAGAAAAGTTTGCCGCACGATACGAATAAAACGCCATAGATTCCATAAGCGAGTGACCTGAAAAGGCCGCTCGCTTTTTTGTTTACAACGAGATTGAAGGGAGGAACGCTATGCCAAGCAAAACCGAAGAATATCTCGCCCTTGCCCAGCGCACGGCCAATGGTCTGACCCGGTACTGGGAAAGCTGGACAGCATACCTGACCACCGCATCCCGGCTGTACAAGTACCCTTTTGCGGACCAGCTCATGATCTACGCCCAGCGCCCGGATGCCACCGCCTGCGCCGACTTTGACATCTGGAACAACCGGATGAACCGCTATGTGCGCCGGGGTGCCAAGGGCATCGCTCTGCTGGACGAATCCAGCGGATTCCCTCGCCTGCACTACGTCTTTGACGTAAGCGACACCGGGGTGCGCCGCAATTCCCGTGACCCGGAGATGTGGCAGTACAACGATGACCTGAAACAGCCGGTTTCGGAAATGTTGAGCAAGACCTACGGCATCAGCGGAGAGCGTGTCAGCCAGCAGCTTGCGGATGTTGCCGGGAAACTGGTGGCGGATTACTGGGACAACAACAGCGAGGACATCAGCGCCATCGTTGACGGTTCGCTGCTGATGGATTATGATGAAGCCGGGGTGGAGATGCAGTTCAAGTCTGCCGCCGCCATCAGCGTCACCTACACGCTGCTGGAACGCTGCGGCATTGAGCCTGCCGGGTGGTTCGACAAGGACGATTTTCAGGCAATCTACAATTTTTCCACCCCGGATAGTGTCTACGCCCTCGGCGCAGCCGTCAGCGACATGAGCCGGGAGGTGTTGCGGAACATCGAGCGCACCGTAAAAACAACCATCCGCCGCCGCAATGCAGAAAGGAGCCAATATGAATACGAACAGCAGGAACGTGACCTACTCGACCGTCGGGGACTACCAGCTCCCGAACCTGATCCTGAACCAGCCCCGGAAGCCGCTGGGCAAGTACGGCAGGCTGCGCCGGACGTATCTGAAGGAGCAGCGCCCGGTGCTGTACCACACGATGCTCCTGAACGGGAGCCTGTACCCGCACCTGATGGAGGTGGAGCAGACGGCAGAGAGCCAGATGCAGCAGACCATGCAGGGACTGCTGAAGCAGAACCCGGCTCCGAACAAGGAGCAGCATCAGATGGGGTGGGTGCGGCACATGAACAGCCTGAAAGCGCAGGCCGAGGAACTGGTGCTGACGGAGCTGATTTACAGCTAAGTTTCTTCGATGCCCACATTCCCACCGAAGCCAAACAAATTGAATCCATCGACCGAGCGGAGAGCGAAAAAACGCCCTCCGCTTTTTCGTTATCTCAAGCGGAAATTGAGAACGAACTGCGCAAGCACGGTTCAGGATTTATGGGCGGTAAACAGCGCATTATGGCACTGTACCAGACCCAGCCTGACCGCAGCCTCCGTGCCAAGGCTCTGGCAAAGGAGTACGGTATCGGTGGGCACTCCCACGATTATCTGGATGGCAGCAGAGGGTTTGTCAACCACGACTGGAAGGGACTGGAATTCGACCATTATCCCGACCACCAGAAAATCACCTTAAAATGGGCACAGGTGGAAAAGTATATCGACCTAATGGTCCAGTCCGACCGCTACCTGACGGATAGAGAAAAGGAGCATTACACGCCCCCTGCGCCTGTCAGCGTAAAGCCGGATGGTGCCATAGATCGTGCCAAAAAACTGATCCGGGAGTTTTGTCAGGAGGAGTACGACTCCGAGCCGGACTTTTCCGATCTGACTAAAATCGGCATTGCCTACACCCACGCCACCGATGAGGATATTCCCATTCAGGTCAACGTGGATCTGGTGGGGTATCGAGTGGAGCGGTATCTGGGCGAGGTATTGATAGATGAGCGGCAGTACGAAAGTCTGGAAGACCTGACCGAAACCGAGCTGGAAGCTTTGGACTTTTCGGAACTGGTCAGCGTCACGGATGAGGAATTGGAGCACTACCACAGCAAAGTGGAGGAACGCCCTGCACTGCTGCCGCTGGATGCCGCCACCGAGTACAATGCCCTGAAGGAGCAGCACCCGGATGCGCTGGTGGGCTTTGAGCAGAACGGACAGTTTGAGTTTTACGCAGATGACGCGCAAAAAGTCAGTGAACTTCTGGGCGGCAAACTTCTGGAAAAAGAAACAGCACTGGGCACCGTCCCGGTCATCGGCTTTCCCCGCGACCAGTGGGCATACCGTGCCAAACAACTGTGGCAGTGCGGCGAGAACATCTACCTTGCCGGGCTGAACGAGGATGGCACCCACCACCAAACCAAGTATCTGCGCCGGGAGGACTATCTGCCGCTGGGCATTACCATCCACATGGAAGGACGCACTTTCCGGGTGGATACAGTAAACTTTGATAAGGACAGCGTTACCCTGCAGGATGTGGCACTGGCAGAAATGCGGATGCCAATTTTCCGGGAGGAACCGCTGGCTCTTGTCCGGGAGTTGTACGAGCAGGAACAGGAAGTGATGGAACACCCCCTACCCGATTACAAGGTCGGTGACAATGTTATCGTTGACCTTCCTACCCGAACCATCGAAGGAACAATCGGCTATGTGGGCGAAACGGATGTTCGCATTGACACCAGCGCACAGGGACAGTCGTGGGATAACGAAGTTATCAACAAACGACAATTCGAGGATGGCTTGCGGCAGAATGAACAGGTTACTACGCAGCCAGATGATACTGTAAAAACGGTTGCCATATACCCTGCTGAAGAAAACCGTATGCCTTATGATATTGTGATCCAGACGATTGGCTCAAAATCACCTACTCTAGATGCAGTTGAACCGGAACGATCCACACTTGAACTTGCCGGGAACTTCCACATCACGGATGATGATTTGGGTGTCGGAGGCCCCAAACAGAAATTCGCCCGGAACATTGAAGCCATCCGCACCCTGTTCAAGCTGGAACAGGAGCACCGGGGTGCCACCGCCGAGGAACAGCAGGTGCTTTCCCAGTATGTGGGCTGGGGCGGCTTGTCGGATGCCTTTGACCCCGGCAAAGACAGTTGGGCAAAAGAATATGCGGAATTGAAGGGGCTGCTCTCCGAGGACGAGTACGTTGCTGCCCGTTCCAGCACCCTGAACGCCCACTACACCAGCCCCACCGTGATCCGTGGTATCTACGATGCGGTGGAGCGCATGGGTTTCCGCAGCGGTAACATTCTGGAACCTAGTATGGGCGTGGGCAACTTCTTCGGTATGCTGCCGGACACCATGCAGGACAGCCGTCTGTACGGCGTAGAGCTGGATTCCATCACCGGGCGCATCGCCAAAAAGCTGTACCCGCAGGCCGACATTACCGTGGCGGGCTTTGAGACCACAGACCGCCGTGATTTCTACGATCTGGCGGTGGGCAACGTGCCCTTCGGCAACTACAAGGTCAACGACAAGGCGTACAACAAGTTGGGATTCAGCATCCACAACTACTTTTTCGCCAAGGCCATCGACCAAGTGCGTCCGGGCGGCGTGGTGGCGTTCGTCACCAGCCGCTACACCATGGACAGCAAGGACAGCACCGCTCGCAAGCACATGGCAGAGCGTGCCGACTTGCTGGGTGCCATCCGTCTGCCCAATAACGCTTTCCGCGCCAATGCTGGCACGGATGTTGTTTCGGATATTATCTTCCTGCAAAAGCGTGACCGCCCTATTGACCATGAGCCGGACTGGGTGCAGTTGGGCAAAACGGAAGATGGCTTTGCCATCAATCAGTATTTCGTAGACCACCCGGAGATGGTTCTAGGTGAACTGACGATGGAAAGCACTCAGTACGGTAAGGAAGAATGTACTGTGCGACCCATAGAGGGTGCGGTGCTTGCAGACCAGCTTGCCGAGGCGGTACAGCACATCGAGGGACAGTACACTGCCGCCGAGGTGGATGCTCCCGACATTGCCGAGGAAGAAACCGCCCGGCGCACCCTGCCTGCCGACCCGGACGTGAAGAATTTCAGCTACACCGTGGTGGACGGCGAAGTTTTCTACCGGAAAAATTCCGTGATGACGCAGGTAGAACTTTCCGACACCGCCAAGGGGCGCGTCACCGGCATGGTGGAACTGCGCCAGATCGTCAACGACCTGATCGACCAGCAGTTGAACGACTACCCGGACGAGGACATCAAGGCAACACAGGAGCGTTTGAACGCCGCCTACGATGCCTTTACCGCCAAATATGGCTTGCTGAACGACCGCAAAAACGGGCGGCTGTTTGAGCAGGATTCCTCGTATTATCTGCTGTGCTCGCTGGAAAATCTGGACGAGCAGGGGCAGCTCAAGAGCAAGGCTGCAATGTTCACCAAGCGCACTATCCGCCCGGAACGCACCGTCACCAGCGTGGATACCCCCAGCGAAGCGTTGGCGGTGTCCATCGGAGAACACGGCAAGGTGGATTTACCCTATATGGCAGAACTGCTGGGTACGCCCGGCGAGTACGGGCGCATTACCACCGAACTTTCCGGTGTGATCTTCAAAGACCCTGCCGCCGACCCCACCGACCCGGAAGCAGGCTGGCAGATGGCAGACGAGTACCTGTCCGGCGATGTCCGGGCAAAGCTGCGGATGGCACAGTTTGCTGCGGAAAGTCACCCGGAGTTCAAAGTTAATGTGGACGCACTGACCAAGGCACAGCCCAAAGATCTGGAGGCATCTGAAATTGATGTGCGTTTGGGTGCCACATGGCTTGACCCCTCTATCGTACAACAGTTTATGATGGAAACTTTTCAGCCGCCCTATCGTATCCGCTACAACAATGCCATCACCGTTCGCTACTCCCCTTACACTTCCGAATGGCGAATCAGCAATAAATCTGCTACTGGCTTTGGTGACATTATGGCCACCGAAACCTACGGTACCCGCAGGGCCAATGCTTACAAGATTTTGGAAGACACCTTGAATTTGCGTGACAGCCGCGTTTATGATACCATCGAGGAGGATGGGAAAGAGAAGCGTGTGCTGAATCAAAACGAAACCACCCTCGCCCAGCAGAAACAGCAGGCCATCAAGGATGCTTTCGCTGGCTGGGTCTGGAAAGACCCTCAGCGGCGTGCCTTATTGGTGAAGAAGTACAACGAGCTTTTTAACAGCACCCGACCCCGTGAATACGATGGTTCCCACATTCATTTTGTGGGCATGAACCCGGAAATCAATTTGCGAGAGCATCAGCGCAATGCGGTTGCCCATGTGCTGTATGGGTACAACACCCTTTTGGCGCACGAAGTCGGTGCCGGCAAGAGTTTTGAGATGGCGGCTTCCGCTATGGAACTGAAACGTCTGGGCTTATGCCAGAAAAGTCTTTTTGTCGTGCCAAACCATTTGACGGAACAATGGGCCAGCGAATTTTTACGCCTGTACCCCAATGCAAAGCTGCTGGTCACCAGCAAAAAAGATTTTGAACCCGGTAATCGAAAAAAATTCTGTGCGAGAATTGCGACCGGTGATTATGATGCGGTTATCATCGGACACAGCCAGTTTGAAAAGATACCCTTGTCCGCAGAACGACAGGAGCGTCTGATTCAGGAACAGATGGATGAAATCGAGGAGGCCATCGAAGAAGCGAAAGCGCAGGTTGGCGAGCATTTCACAGTAAAGCAGCTGGAAAAGCTGCGCAAGTCTTTGAAACAGAAATTGGAAAAGCTGCAAGGCACAGACCGTAAAGATGATGTGGTTACGTTTGAACAATTGGGCGTAGACAGGTTGTTTGTAGATGAAAGTCAGGCGTTCAAAAACCTCTACTTGTACACGAAAATGCGTAATGTCGCAGGTTTGAGTACGAGCGAGGAGCAAAAGTCCAGCGATATGTTCGGCAAGTGCCGCTATTTGGACGAGATCACCGGAGGCCGTGGCGTGATTTTTGCAACGGGTACACCCCTGAGCAACAGTATGACCGAGATGTACACCCTCATGCGCTATCTCCAGTACAACACCTTGCAGCAGAAAGGGCTGACCCATTTTGATGCGTGGGCTTCTACTTTTGGTGAAACTACTACTGCCATCGAACTTGCGCCCGAAGGCACTGGATACCGTGCACGCACTCGTTTTGCGAAATTTTTCAACTTGCCTGAACTGATGGCGATGTTCAAAGAAGCGGCAGATATCAAAACCAGCGACCAGCTTCATCTCCCGGTGCCTGATGCAAAATTTGAGACGGTGGTGGTCAAGCCTTCGGAAATCCAACAGGATATGGTGCAGGCATTGAGCGAACGTGCAGCCGAAGTCCACAGCGGTTCTGTTGACCCTTCTGTGGATAATATGTTGAAAATCACGTCAGATGGCCGCAAAATCGGTCTTGACCAGCGGTTGATGAATTCCGCTCTGCCCGATGACCCCAACAGCAAGTTAAATGCCTGCGTCAACAACGTCCTGCGCATCTGGAACGACACCAAGGAGCAGAAGCTGACCCAGTTGATTTTCTGCGATATGTCTACTCCCAAGGGGGACGGTTCGTTCAACGTCTATGATGATATTCGCACCAAGCTGCTCAACGCCGGTGTGCCCGAACAGGAGATTGAGTTCATCCACAACGCAGATACGGAGAACAAGAAAGCAGAACTGTTCTCCAAGGTACGCAGCGGACAGGTGCGTGTGTTGCTGGGCAGCACTGCAAAGATGGGAGCTGGCACAAACGTCCAGACGCTGCTTGTGGCGGTGCATCATCTGGATGTAGGCTGGCGTCCGTCTGATATGACCCAGCGCAATGGCAGAATCATCCGTCAAGGCAATCAAAACAAACAAGTGTACGTCTATAATTACGTCACGGAATCGACATTTGACGCCTACCTCTATCAGACCCTTGAGAATAAACAGAAGTTTATCTCGCAGATCATGACGAGCAAATCGCCTATGCGATCTTGCGACGATATTGACGAACAGGCTTTATCTTACGCAGAAATCAAGGCTCTGTGTGCAGGTGACCCTCGCATCCGGGAAAAGATGGACTTGGACGTGCAGGTGGCAAAATTGAAAGTTCTGCGCGGTGACTTCCAGAATCAGAAATATCGTCTGGAAGATAAGCTGCTCAAAACATTCCCAGAAGAAATCCAGAAACAGAAAACCCGCATTGCTGCTTTGCAGCAGGATTCACAGATTGCAGCAGCACACCCGCAGGACAAAGAAAACTTCTGCGGTATGACCATCAAAGGTATGGTGTACGATGACAAAAAGGCTGCGGGCGAACGGCTTTTGCTGGCTCGGCAGGAGATGCCTAATGCCGACATGATGTTGCTGGGCACCTACCGTGGCTTTGAACTGAATATTCGGTTCGACAGCTTTAAGAATGAGCATCAGGCCGTTCTTCGGGCAGAGTTGAGCTACCCGGTATCGCTGGGCGATGATGCGCGCGGCAACATCACTCGTCTGGACAATGCCATCGACAACTTTGCTGACCGTATTGCAGACGCCGAAAATGCTCTGCAAAACCTTGAACAGCAGAAACAGGCTGCAGAGGTTGAAGTGGAAAAGCCCTTCCCGCAGGAGGAAGAACTGGCCGAAAAGTCTGCCCGCCTTGCTGAATTGAACGCCTTGCTGAACATCGACCGTGACCGCAGTTCCTCGCAGGATGCTCCCGAAGAATCCGAGGAAACCGAAGCACCCGCAACTCGTCCGTCTGTGCTGGCTGCGCTGGATGAAAAGGCCAACCAGCCAGAACCTGTAAAGCCGTTCAAGAGTTATCTGGATAAGGAGGGCCGATAATTTGAAAAAGCGGGAACACCGTCTCTTTATTCGTGTGACTGACGAAGAACGGAACCGCATTTTAGATAAGATGTATGGCATGGGCATCCACAGTCTGAGTGCCTATATCCGCAAAATGGCACTGGATGGCTACTGCCTGAACCTCGACCTTCCACAGCTGCGCCGAATGGCTTATCTGCTTCAGAATTGCAGTAACAATCTGAATCAGGTCGCCAAACGCGCTAACGAAAACGGCAAGATCTACTCTGCCGACCTTGCTGATCTGCGCACCCGGCTGGACGAACTGATTGATATCGGCAAGCAGATTCTTTCCAAGCTGGCAGAGCTATAAAAATTCCCGCAGTTGGAGGACTGCGGGTGTACATATAACGCTTGACATCCTTGCAACGCAGTAGTCGATACCTTTATAATAAGGGCGAACAGGAAGGAAGTGCTTGATATGATGTCTATGCTGAAGAAAGTTGTTCTTTTCCCGATTTCTCTCTTTGTGGCGTTTTTGGCTCTGATGGCAAAGTGGCTGCTCACTTTGTCCAGTTATGTGGTCGCTCCGCTGATGCTCTACATCTTCGGCTGCGGCATCTACACCGCCTGCCGTCAAACTTGGGATCAGTTTCTTATCCTGCTGGTGGCCGAGTTCATCTGCTTCATCCTCTTTTTCGGTGCAACTGCCATCACCGAGGGTATCGGGCGTTTTAGTGAATGGCTTGCAGAACTGTAAGAAATAGTTTTAATCCTTTGCCGCCTTCGGGCGGCATTTTTCTTTTATGGGGGTGATTCAGGATGGCCGCGACACGGCTGATCGCGTTGCACAAAAACAAGGGCAAGTCGGTTGCGGCTTGTCTGAAAAGCCGCACAGACTATGTGCAGAACCCCGATAAGACCGAGCAAGGTGAATTGGTGAGTTGCCACGAGTGTAGTCCTCTGACAGTCGATGAAGAATTTATGCTTACCAAGCGGCAGTATGAACTTGCTACCGGGCGCAGACAGAAAAGTGACATCATCGCCTACCAGATTCGGCAGTCCTTTTGTCCGGGGAAAATCACCGCAGAGGAGGCTAACAAGGTGGGCTACGAACTGGCCATGCGCTTTACCAAGGGCAAACACGCCTTTGTGGTGGCAACGCACACGGACCGGCAGCACATCCACAACCTGTCTCTTATACACATCTCCGAGCCCAC
>ENA-OZZE01000131-OZZE01000131.1-human-gut-metagenome-genome-assembly--contig:-NODE-131-length-21004-cov-6.806769_pt1 | contig 21004 bp, 15 predicted proteins | sample MGYA00243643_ERZ654143 | MGnify/ENA primary metagenome ERZ654143 (study PRJEB26926, sample SAMN06165200) | human gut metagenome | biome: ENVO:00009003; feature: ENVO:2100002; material: ENVO:00002003...
CGAGATAGGCTCCGGTCTCGTGGGCTCGGAGATGTGTATAAGAGACAGGTCTTGGTGCTGGCTTTACTGTTGCCTGGAGTGATAAAAGCACAAGAATTTAACGTAATGGCTAAGGCAGATTTTGTAAGTGATTACATTTGGCGTGGCGCTTACCAGAATTCAGGATTTTCTGTACAGCCTACATTAGGATTATCTTACGGCAACCTTTCTTTATCTGCTTGGGGGAGTCAGAGCCTGACCAAGACAGACGGTGCACAAGAGTTTGACATCAATTTAAGCTATACTATTGGCGGTTTAGGTATTACAGTAACCGACTATTGGTGGAATGGCATCACCATGCCCTACGGGGATTATAAACATGATCATCATTTTGAAGGAACATTAGCTTATAATTTCGGCGAGAACTTTCCTCTGACCTTGAGTTGGTCTACTATGTTTGCGGGAGGAGACGATAACAAAGACGGTGATCGTGCTTATTCCACTTATATCAATGCTTCTTATAATATTGCTTGCCCGGCAGAAATTACGCTCACTCCTTCCGTTGGTTTCACTCCTTGGAAAGGAATGTATGATGCTGATGGTGCTGCTTTTACAGATATTGCTTTAAAAGCTTCCAAGAACATTAATATTACAGATAATTTTTCTTTGCCTTTGTTTGTACAGGCTATTGTTTCGCCCTCATTTGACAAAACTTATCTGATAGCCGGATTAAGTATTGGGTTTTAAATGTGTGATTTTTTTGATGAAAAGGAGAAATGCAAAGCATTTCTCCTTTTTGTTGTATTAGAGTGACTTATCTTTTTTTGATTCTTGCCAGATGTGGTATTTTTGTTCAAAGAGTTGCCACGTGGAGAATGGAATATGGCAAAAACTAAAGATAGTTTTGTATCTCTTTAATGTTATTCAACTTAATAAAGTGGGAGTGCGTTACTTCTCCTTCACATTGTTCGTGTGCCCAAGTGATATGATGAGGTACATAGGCTGCATAACCTCCGAGTTCCAATATGGGAATAATATCTGACTTTATTGAGTTTCCTATCATCAGTAAATTTTCTGCCTTACACCCTAAATTATCAAGCAATCTTTTATAATCCGCATTCTTCTTGTCGCTCATTATTTCTATGTGGCAAAAACATTCTTGTAGTCCGGACGCAGAAATCTTTCTTTTTTGATCGAACAGATCACCTTTGGTGGCCAATACTAATTTATAATTTTCGCACAAGGCTGATATGACTTCTTGCACACCGTCCAATAATATGATTGGCCTTTGCAGAAGTTCCTGGCCTGATCGGAGGATTTCTTTTACGAGATTGAGATCTCCTTCTCCATTAGTAACTTTGCAAATGGTTTCAATCATGCAAAGCAGCATTCCTTTCAGTCCATAACCATAGATATGCAGATTTTTTATTTCTGTTTTGAACAGTTCTTCTGATATGGAAGGAGCTGGTAAATATTTCCTCAGAAGATGACAAAATTTGTGTTCCAACTCTTGAAAATAAAGTTCATTTTCCCAAAGAGTGTCATCGGCATCAAAAGCGATAAATTCTATTTTATTTTTCATGTTTTATTATTAGAATAGGAAGAGGGAGCAATCATATCATAATGTATTGTTTTGTCCGTCTTTTAAGTTCTGTATAAATTCGGCAACATTTCGTCCATCCACCAAGCCATGGTGGACACTGATGGATATAGGGAGCAAAAGTTTCTTTTTTTCTTGTATCAGCTTACCTGTGGAAATTTTGGGTATAGAATCTCCTGTTTGAATTGAACCGGCATGTTTCATCTCGGAAAAGGCAAACCAAGGCAGAGCCGAATAACGGATGACATCTGCTCTTGCAGTGTCCTTGGAAAAAGAAAGTCCGGCACTGTTTTTTACTCTATGTATTTCCTTTTCTGCATTTTCAATAAATAAGGAAAGATCTGTGTCATACTCAAAAAATCCAAAGCCAAAAGTTCCGTCCTCTCTTCCGATAGTGGGCGAAATATTGATTTTATCATATTCTACTACTTCTCCGTTTTCTATACGTAATTTGAATGCAGTAGTTGCATTGATACATTTCAATAGGAAGTACACAGAATAAAGAAAAAAAGAAACCTCCATATTTTTACTTTGTTGATATACGCTTGTGAAATCAACAGTCGTAGTAATTCCCCAAAAAGGGTCATCGAGAGCCGAGAAGAATTTAAAATGCTCTTTTCTATTCCAATTGTCCAGGTTAATAACTCGCTTCATTTTCTATTTACTCTGTTTTTCTTTTATGTGTATTATTTCTGTTACAACTATTTTAACGATAAAACATATTGTTGCAAATATACAAAAACTCGCCCAAATACGGATGGATTTGAGAAGAATAATACAAACCGTTGGAAACTAAGGGAGATATGCAATTTTACTCTATATTCGTTTAACGGTGCTTAAAAGCCGATTTTTGAAGAGTTAGGAGGAGGAATTGCTACCTATCCGTTGCCCATTATGGGTGCATGAATTCATTGGAAGGAACTTCCAACCGGAACCGTAAAGACCGTTGTTTCTCAATAATTTGTTTCACGAAGGTAGTCATTTTTTCCGTCCCGCGAAAAAAATATGACTCTCGTTAACAAGTTATGGTACTTGTTTCCATGTTCTGCCATATTCTTCATGCCGTTCATTAACTCTGTATCCGTTAATTTTGTAACCAAAGGAACAGATTATGAATCAGGTAGATGTAAAGGTGTCGTTCTACCTTAAAAAGAGCGAGGCCGATGCCGGGGGCAACTGCCCTGTAATGGCGAGGCTCAATGTGGGAAAATACTCCGAAACGGCTTTCAGCGTGAAAATCCGTGTGCCGCAATCGTTGTGGATGTCAGGACGCGCTTCGGGGAAGAGCATGGCGGCCAAGGAAATCAACAATAGGCTGGACGAAATCCGCGCAGAGGCCCTGCATATTTACACGGAACTTTCGATGGTCTGTGAGGGTGTAACCGCCGAAGAAGTAAAACACCAGCTTCTGGGAATGGCTTCGGAACAGGAAACCTTGCTGAGTTATTTCAGGTATTTCATCAGTAATTTTGAAAAACGGGTGGGTGTCAGCCGCGTGGAAAGCAGTCTGAACAGTTACCGCAACGCATACAACCATGTCGCAAAATTCATTGCCGTACAATACAGGCTGTCCGATATGCCTTTCACGGCTTTAGACCGTTCTTTTATCGACAAGTACGACCTGCATTTGCGGACGGAGTGCCACCTCGCGCCCGGCACGATCGTCCACCTCACGGTACGGCTGCGAACGGTTATCAGGGAAGCCATTGCGGACGGCATCATCACCGCAAACCCTTTTGCCGGGTATGAACCCGTCCACCCGAAGCCGAAACAGAAATACCTCACACCGGAGGAACTGCAACGGCTCATGACCACCCCGCTCCATAACCGGACTCTCTACCATACCCGGGACATGTTCCTTTTTTCCTGCTTCACCGGCATCTCGTACAGCGACATGAGGCTGCTGACGAAAGAGAACCTTTCCCTCGCCGAAGACGGGACATGGTGGATCAGGAGTTCCAGAAAGAAAACCGCAATAGGTTTCGATATCCCGCTGTTAGAGTTGCCGATGCAGATTATCGAGAAATACCGCGACATAACCCCGGACGACAGGCTGTTCCCCATGTATTCAAACAGCACGCTGAACCATTACCTGAAAAGCATTGCCGAAATGTGCGGCATTGACAGGCCGTTGTCCTTCCACCAGGCACGGCACACCTACGCGACCGAAATAACCCTGTCGCATGGCGTTCCCCTTGAGACTGTCAGCAAAATGCTGGGGCATAGCCGGATTGAGACCACGCGGATTTATGCCAAAGTAACCGACGACAAGGTGGATGCCGATACCAAAACATTGAACGAGAGAATCGGGGAACGCTTCTCGGTAGTAATTTGACGATAAAAAATATAAAGCATACTGATATGAAAAGGAATACAGACAATAAGGAAATCAAGCGCCGCAGCACATTCTCGGTGCTGTTTTATATCAACCGCACCAAAATACGCAAGGACGGGACGTGCCAGCTACTGTGCAAGGTAAGCATTGACGGCGAATGGGAACAGATAGGGACAAAAGTGTCCGTCAATCCATCCGTCTGGAACCCTGAAAAAGGACGTGCCGACGGGCGCAGCGAGAATGCCATAACCGTCAACAGGGCCATAGATGACTTGACGAAGGAAATCAACGGACACTACCGAAAAATAAAGGGCAGCCTGGGGTTCATCACCGCCGAACAGGTGAAAAACGCGGTTATGGGTATCGGACAGAAGCCGCTGACCCTGTTGGCTCTCTTCAGGGAACACAACGATGAATTCAGGAAACGGGTCGGGGTGGACAGGATAAAGGAAACATACGATTCCTATATGCGTTCGTACAAGCATCTATCCGCTTTTGTGCATGAAAAGCTGGAAACGGAAGATGTGGCGTTGCGAAGCCTGGACCGTGCCTTCTATGATGATTTCGAGCTGTTCCTACGGAATGACCGCAACCTGAGCCCGAAAACAGTACACGAACACCTTTACCGGCTGAAGAAGCTCACGATGCGCGCTGTCAGTCAGGGGACGCTGCGCCGTGACCCGTACTGCCGCCTGCACCCGGAGTTGCCCAGACGCAAAAGCCGCCATCTGAAACTGGAAGACCTCAAGAAACTGTTGGAAACACCCGTGGAGAAACCGCAGCTACAGTTCGTCCGGGACATGTTCATATTCTCCACGTTCACGGGACTGGCTTATGCAGACTTGAAAAAATTGACCGCGAATGACATCACGCAGGCGGCTGACGGAACATGGTGGATTCATATCCGCAGGCAGAAGACCGACACGCTCTCCACCGTCCGCCTGCTGGACATTCCACAGCGGATCATTGAAAAGTACCGGGAGCAGCGGCAGGGCGACAAAATATTCAACCTGTATTCCCGTGGGTATTTCATCCGGCTTACCAAGGAGCTGGGAGAGGTTTACGGGTTTGACCTGACCTTCCACCAGGCTCGGCACAATTTTGGGACGCATGTCACCCTCTCGCTGGGTATTCCTATTGAAACGGTCAGCAAAATGATGGGGCACATGCGGATCGAGACCACGCAGATTTACGCCAAAGTGACCGACAGGAAGGTGGACGAGGATATGAAGCGGTTGAAATCCTCCGGAATCAGCCAAAGAATCGGTCTTTACGAGGAAGAGTTCCCGTCCGGACAACAGGTAAAGAAACCTGCCCGGTTGTAAGAAAAAGAAGAAACGACCTTGTCATAAGGCCGTTTCTTCATCAACCTGTCATACCCACTTCTGTTCTTCCCGGCACTTCTTATAAGCGTTTTCCAGGATTTTCAGGATGTCCGATTCCTTATAGAGCGCTTTGCCCTGCACAAGATAGTAAGGTATCACGCCAAGGGTCCGGTATTCCTGCAAGGTGCGCCTGCTTACCCTCAGTATCCGGGACAGTTCCTCGTCCGTCAGGAAATGCTCGCCGTAAAATGCGGGTCGAGGGACATTCCCCGTTTCTTCAACCAGCCGTTCCATGCTTTCCAGCCCTTGGAACAAGGCATCAATGCGGGAATCTTTCTTGTTTATCAAATCGTAGCTCATAATGACATGTTTTTTTGAGGGTGGTAACTTGATTCCAGCAGGCGTCGTATGTCTTCCGGCCTGTAGAACATCTTGTGTTTGATACGTGCGAAAGGCAACAGCCCCTTGTCGCGGTACACCTGGAGCGTCCGTTTGGACACCCGAAGAATCTCGCACGCCTCCTGGTTGTCTATCCAGTTTTTCAACCCGGCATCCTTTGACGGACGGCACAGGCGGGATATTTTCCTTTCCACTTCACAGAACCGGACAACCAGTTCGTCAAATATCTTTTTTTCTATACATATTATTTCCATATCAATTTCATTTTTAGTTCGTTAGACATCCGACCGTCCATGTTTCGCGGGCAACGACTTCCCCTTCCTGCTCAGGAAATCCTGGACCTCCGAAGCCTTGTAATAAGTCCGGCCGTCAATCATGTAATAAGTCACCAGCTTCTTCTGGCGGTAACGGGCAAGGGTGCGCTTTGTGACCCCGAGCAGTTCGCACATGTCCTGATTGTCGAGCAGCCTGTCGCCGTCAAGGGCGGAGCTCTGCCTGTTCATGCGGTTCAGCCTGTCATCAATCTTGTCGAACCGTTCCATTATCTGATGGAGCATCATCTGGAATGTCTCCCTGTCTATCTGTATCATACGAATTCTGTTTTTAGTGCGTGAATACTTCGTTTTTCACACTGTTGCGCAACAGGTTTCATTATGATACAGGCCAAAACATAGACCAATGAAGCGAACCGCCTCCGGGTAGAACGGCAAACATATGATTATCAGAAAAATAAAAAATCAGCCCCTGGAAATGGAGGCTGATGGGCGTATTGCAAATGCAAGTCTCTGCAATGTCTCATTGCAATCTTTTGCGATAAAGCAGGCGGCAAACCCCGTTCTTGAATGTCTTGGACTTGACCAGTTCCCACCGTCCTTCGGGCAGATGTTCCGATATGGAACAGGTTCCTGTACAGACGGTGGGCAGCAGGAAGATGACCATTTCGTCAATGAGATGGTAGAGGGACAGCCCACGCAGGAATTCGGAACTTTCTTCATCATAGATTTCTGCCTGATAAACGGCAGAGGCGGCGGACGTATCCTTGTCACAGGCAAGGTCGACAAAGGGACAGTCGGCATGAAGCGGCCTTGTACGCTTCCCGTGCCAGAACGGAAACCCGTGACTGCTTTCCCTTATCCATCTTAATAAGGGGTCTGCTTCCGCAGGGACGAAACCGTCCAGCGTCATTGCAACCAGAACCTGTATTTTAGCCATGCCTTGATCCTCCAAATTGAAAAAGCGTGAAATCCACGCATTATCAGGTAGAGGCTCTGGCAAGCCCAAAAACAGATCTGCATGGACTCACGCTATAGGATATAGCACAAGCCTCACGCAAAAGCCTCTGTTTTTGAAATTTTTGCCAGATTTCTACCTGAGACGTCTTGCGACTTATGTACATAACCGGCAGGGAAACAGCCCTTGCCGTTATCTTCTTAAATATTTAATTGACAATTCTGCAATGCAGGAATTGCCAACTATATGCAAATGTAGGCATTTTATTCCTTTTCGGAACACATTATGCCGTTTATATTTTACTGTACACGGTAAAACGGGCTTTATTTGTCATTCAGCCCGTATTTCTTCATTTTCCTGTACAGGGTGGAAGGGTCTATATGCAACATGTCGGCCGCATTTTTCCGATGTCCTCCGCACATCCTCAAGGCCCGTAGAATTGAAAGTTTCTCTTCCGTCTCATTCTCAGGGAACAGGTAAATCTCCTCTTCCTCCTTTTCCTGCCTGATGCACAGGTCCTCGATCCCGATTACCGGTGATTTCGCCATCAGGACCGCGCGTTTCACCTTGTTTTGCAGTTCCCTGACATTGCCCGGCCACCGGTATGAAAGGAGAAGCTGTTCCGCTTCACGGCTGAAGCCGTCCGTGTCCCGTTTAAGCTCTTTCGAGAACTTTTCCCTGAAATGTCCGGCGAGGGGCAGTATGTCTTCCGGGCATTCGCGGAGGGCCGGGAGGACGATTTCAAATTCGGCCAGCCTGTGATAGAGGTCTTCCCTGAAACGTTTCTCCTTTATGGCAAGTTGCAGGTCCTCGTTCGTGGCGGCTACAATCCGCACGTCCGTACGCTTCTCGCGGTTGCTTCCTATGGGAATATAGCATCCCTCCTGCAAGACACGCAACAGCATGGCCTGCACCTCCATTGTCAGGGTGCCTATCTCATCCAGGAACAATGTTCCTCCTTTTGCCATGTCGAAATATCCTTCCCTGTTGGCATCCGCACCGGTGAATGTCCCTTTCGTGTGCCCAAAAAAGAGCGTGGGAGCCAGTTCTCTCGGTACGACACCGCAGTTCACGGCCACGAACGGCATGTCCTTGCGTTCACTGCCGTGATGTATGCCCCGTGCCACGGATTCCTTGCCTGTCCCGTTCGCGCCGAGTATCAGCACGGAAATGTCGAACGGGGCAACCGTCCGCGCCAGATTCCCGACCTCCTGCATCCGCACGCTGTTCCTGCGGAAGAGGGTCTTGTCGCCTTCATATATCCGTGAACTCGGTTTCAGCAGTTCCTTTATAAGGTCCAGCAGCTCTTCCATCTGCACGGGTTTTGCAAGGTAGTCTTCCGCTCCCATCTTGACGGCTTTCACCGCATCCGAAACGGACGCATACCCGGTCATGACGATGAAAGGGAGACCGAATCCTTCCTTCTTCATCCATCCCAGCAGGGAAATGCCGTCGCCGTCCGGAAGCCTGACATCAGACAGGACAAGGTCGAAAGACTCTTTCCTGAGCAGTTTTCTCGCACCGGGTTCGTCTATCGTCACCACGGCCTCATAACCGGATTTCTCGAACCATTTCCTCTGCTGTTCAGCCAGCATGATGTTGTCCTCCACTATGAGTATCTTAGGTTTTATCTTCATTTTATATCATATTTTCATTTTTCTTCATCAGAATCCGCAAGCAGGCTCTGCGCCTCGGCGACAAGCCTGTCCATTCTTTCCATGACGGTTTCCGTATGGCGTTTAATATCCGAAGCGTCAGGATTGTCGCTATAAAGGGCTTCACCGTATGGTTCCAGTTCATGGGCTATGCCCAGTTGTTCCCACGTGGGATACATTCGGTGCAAGGTTTCCTTCATGCGCCTTATACCCGTTTCATTATCCTGCAAGGCCCGCCGGAATTCCGCCTTGTTGCCGAGCGATTCTTCCATGAACGTGCCGAGCATCCATTGCCTGTCACCGGCAGCGGCTGCCAGACCTTCGAAGTCCGCAGTGTATTCATTCCCGCTTTCCCTGTTCCCTGCCACGGATGAGATAAAGGACAGCAGTTCGTTCATGGAAAAAGGTTTCCGTATGCAACCGGCAAAGCCGGCCTCGGTATAATGGTTGTCGTCCTCGTCGTTACGGGCTGTCATGGCGACAACGGGGATGATGCGTGAATCTCCGATATTGGAATGCCGTAACAGGTACAGCAGGTCGAACCCGCCGGTTCCCTGCATCTGTATGTCTGCCAGGAGCAGGTCGTATTTCCCGTTACGGAGCCCGTTTACCACTTCCTTTGCATTCAGGCACATACGGCAGGATATGCCGTTCCTTTCCAGCATCTCCCCGACAATACGCAGCTGGATCGGGTCATCGTCCACCACAAGGACACTTTTGGGCAGATGCCGTTTCCTGTCTGGCGGCATCGTGCTGTTTGCTACAGGCTCGTCAGTAATCGGGAGCGGGATTTCAACCTTGAACATGCTGCCTTCGCCGACACGGCTTGACACGGAAATACTGCCGCCCAGCAGATTGACCAGCCCCTTTGTTATTGCGAGTCCCAGACCGAACCCGGCAGAATCCACATCGGGTGCGGCCCGTTCAAACGGGCGGAATATGCGTTGTACCGTCTCCTCGTCCATGCCTATTCCCGTATCACTGACACAAATGAATAACACACCGTCTTTGTAGCGGGCGGAAAGACTTACAGTACCGGACTTCGTGAATTTTACGGCATTGGAGAGCAGGTTGCTTATGACCTGGTCAATACGGTCGGCATCGCCGGAGAGTATCAGCCCGGCATTTTGTATGTCATGGACGAACAGCAGCCCCTTGTCGTTGGCTATGCGTGTATACTCTTCCGTAATCCTCTCCAGAAGCGAGGACAGGTTGAACGGGACTTTATTCAGGGTCTCTTTGGCTTCATTGAGACGGGAAAGGTCGAGCAGGCTGTTGGCAAGTCGCGTTATATGTCGGGATGAGCAGATTATGTTTCCGATATAGGTGTTGCGGCGTTTTCTGTCCCGTGTGTCCAATGCCAGCTCCGCACTGCCGCAGATGGCATTGAGAGGTCCGCGTATGTCATGCGAGAGGGTGACGATAATCCTTTTCCTCATCTCGGACAGGGCTTTGTTCTGTTTCAGGGTATCCTCCAGCCTGATACGGTCGCGTTCCCTGCGGCGGATGTCACGCTGTATGACCATGTGGGAAAGAACAAGCAGGATGATGGCTGCGCCAACAGTCCCGGCGACAAGCCGGTAGGAATATTTCTGTGCCTTCTCCATATCCTGTTCCCTACGGCTGAACGATTCGTGCGCCTGTCTGTCAAGGGCGGAGAGGATGGCGTAAAGTTTACGGTTCAGTTCCTTGTTCTGCCTGCGCAGGCTGTCGGCATAGTTGTCAAGGTCGTTCCTGCGTTCCTCCTGCATGGTTATCAGACGCTTGTTGAGGGTTTGCAATACAGAGGAAGGAGAGGCGACCCGTATCGTGTCTTTCTTGCCGAACCATCCCGCTATGCCTTTCCTTTTCCTGACAACGGTTCGGGGACGTGTCACCTGCCTTGTCACTGCCGGCAGACGGTTGGCGAGCAGGCTGTCCGCCTCCTCCTGTTTGCGGAAAGCCTGCATGATGCGCAGCAGGTGCGACTCCTTGTCGGCAAGCAGCATCCGAAGGGTGTCTATCTGTTCGGAACGGATAAAGTTGCCGTTGTTTTCCTTCAGCGAAAGGAGCAGGCTGTCCACATGGAGACGGCGGTCGTGATAGGCATTGTATTCTTCCTCGTCCCAGCCTACGACCGACTCTCCCTGTGTGGCGAGTACCGTAATCTGGCGGTGGGTGGCATCTATGTTACGGCGAAACTCGCGTATCTCGGAGGTCTCCGCTTCTATTTCCCGCATCCGACTACGCTCATGCAACAGGATGGCAACCATACTGCCTATGACCACTACGAGGATGATGTATCCGAAAAGTATCTTATGCTGTAGAGTCATATATTCCATACCGGGATATCATTTAAAATACAAATTCTCAAGTCATACTTTGTAGTATCTCCTGATAATTGTCCCCTGTTTCAACGTTGGATTTTCTCGGAATAAGATCCGGACTTGCATTACCTTTGTTTTTTCCCCTTAAATAGACCATTTTACCTAAATCACTATTGATATCCTGATCCGTAGGGAAATCTATAGTGCCGTCTTCTAATTTTATTCTGACATTTTCCTGTATTTCCTTATAAGGTAAAATCCCTCCTAAAATCAGATATTCTTCTATCTCTTTCAATTTCTCATGTTGTCGGACATGTTCTTGAACATAAGGCTTTAAACGAGTTAAATACTGCATCTTTGAATCATAGGAAGAAGAGTTATACTCATTAAGTACATCCTGATATTCCGACTCTCCTTGATAAAGGTAAGCCCTGATTCCATTTTCAGTGATATGGCGATCTTTGACTCCACCTATATCATCTACAGGCTCCTCTATTTGTCTCTTTATAAATCCCCAAATATTATTTCTCCAATTATCGTTATTGATAGTAATATGATACATTTCCGTTTCATTTTTACTCCTTAATATTAAAATTATGCAAGGATTAGCATTTGTTGTCTGCATATAGGTATAATGGCTGCCGGTATTCAATAGGCTGCCGTATTCACTCATGCCGATTGCAAGTGTTTTTTCTTGAGGCTTTGAGTATGAGGCTAAGTTAAAATCACTACCATCCCTTTTGATATACTTCGTCCCATTCCAGATGATTACCATATCGTCCTCCAACAAAAAAGTATTCTCGTCAATTTTTACAAAAGTCAGTGGCTCTGATTCAGAAGGTGTATCATCCTTATATAAACTTCCGATTTCTGTTTGATCCTCTCTTATAGGTATCGGCTTTTTCTGAATGGACATAAATGATAGAGGAGAGACAGAGTCCATGCCTTTTGTTTGTTTTGAAGCCTTGTTTATTGTAGGCAAAGTCCTTGATAATTTGACAAGGGATTTTTGTTCATATATTGTACCCATAGATATTTATTATTTTATTAGACATTATATAGAATAAGGTTTTAGGGTACTGATAATCATAAGCCCTGTTCCTTATTCTGTATAAACTCTATTGTAGGAATTTTTCCAAACCATTTCCAGTGTTCAAACCAATATTGGGATATATAATATGGATATGCTTTGTATTTACCCTTATGAACTGTTCCATTCTGCTTCATCTCGGTAAAGACCAAGTTTTCTAAAACTTCATCAGTTTCATCCATTCTTGCTATGTTTATGTATTTCGGATTTTTAATCAACTCCTCTTTTCTCATTGCTATAGCCATTTTTGAACGCATCAAAACAGACTTGGCCTCTTTGCGCAATATTCTTTCCGCATAATCCTCAGCAATTGCAGTGGACGCATCTCTTTGTTTCGGCAATTGTAGAATATTTGTAAAATCATCTTGTTGGAGAGCATTCATAAGTTCATAAACAAAACTTAGTATTGCTGTTTGCTGATCAAGTGATTTGTTGATATATATGCGCCTTGCATCAAAATCTGTATTTGCTTTTGATTCTGAATCAGTATCTCCACCATACTTAAATCCCATACCACCAACAATCTCTTCAAGTTGTTTCGCCCCTGGCAATTTTGAGAACTCGGCATACATTTTATCTTCATCGAATCCTTCCTCAGAAGAATTACGTGTCGGTTGCATATATACTCTTTCCATTTGAATGGCTTTGTTTTGTACTGTCATTTCACGACTTATCGTGCGGTTTGGTATTTCCACAGATTTTCGTAAAATGTCCGATATTGAAACGGAACGGTTATTTCTGTTGGAGGATATAATCCTTTCCGTATGCGGCTTATGTCTATAATTATATTCATATTCCATATTCTTCTTTCTTTAATACGATATTCAATATATCACAATCAAGACACCGGACATCACCAGTCAGTCTCATCGCACATCGCCTCACCACATTTGTAATCGACCCTCCGGAAAGTTCGGTCCGGGCAGCAGCGGCGATAAGTTCCTCCGCATCGTCGCCGAGCCACTCTTTGGGGAGCATGCTGCGCCAGAGGGCGGCACGGAGTTCCTCATCGGGCATCGGAAAGTAGATGACGGACTGGAAGCGGCGGGAAAAGGCCTCGTCGATGTTGGATTTCAGGTTGGTGGCAAGGATGACCGTACCGGGGAAATCCTCGATGCGCTGGAGCAGGTAGGCCACTTCCTGGTTGGCATGGCGGTCATTGGAGGTGCTGGTCGAGGTGCGCTTGCCGAAAAGTGCGTCCGCCTCGTCGAAGAACAGGATCCAGTTCCGGTTCTCCGCCAGGTCGAAGACTTTGGCAAGGTTCTTTTCCGTCTCGCCGATATACTTCGATACAATCATCGACAGGTCCACCCGATAGACATCCATGTTGTTTTTCTTGCCTAAAAGAGTGGCGGCAAGTGTCTTTCCCGTTCCCGGAGGGCCGTAGAACAGGGCACGGTAGCCGGGCTTGAGAATCCGTTTCAACCCCCAGTCTTCCATGATGGTATGCTGGTGCATGATCCACGTGTTGATTTCTTCGAGAGCCTCCAGTGTATTGTAATCCAAAACCATGTCTTCCCACTCCAACGGGGTGGTGATAAGTTTGGCAGGGAAACCGATATTGTAGTCCGGTTTATAATCCCTGTCAAGCAGTACATGGCTCAGGAACTCGTCCGAAGCGCGGAGCTGTCCGCTCAGCAGCGGTTCACCTTCACCCGCACCCTCTAACCGCAAAAGATTCCGCATATAGAACCAGTGGTCTTTCTGAAACATGCGGATAACGGCCTTTTTCTTCTTCATATCCTCTCCGGCAAGGATGAACGAGGCGGTCTCGCCCGTAGGCAGGAAGCCGCCGTGCGACAGCCCTTTCCAGCCGCCGAACTCGGTGTACTGCCGGTCAAAGTCCTTGTTCTGTACGAAGAAGATATCCAATCCCTGCGGACAGGTATGCGGCATCAGGGCCAGCATGATCACCACCCGCTCGTTGAAAGTGATATCCTGCCGTCCGGTCATGCTTTCCATCCAACCGTCATCAGGTGGCGTGACTTCCTCTATCGAGGAGTATTCGCACCCTTGCCGGAAATAAAGCTGGATGGCCACGGTCAGGACCCTGCCGAACCAGTCGATATGCGCTGTCATCATAGGCGTTCTCTACAAAGGTCAGTAACTGTTTGCCTTAGCACCCATCACGTCGGCTTCGTGTTCCAGTGCCGGATTGTCATTTACGGGCAGTCCGCCCACTTCCGTTGTCGGCTCGACACGACCGGCCATCTGCTGCGCCACGTGCCATGCCTCGTGCGGCAGGTGCCGTTCCTGGCCGGGGGCGACATGGATGTCCGTACCCTGCGTGTATGCCAATGCCTGCACGGTAGCCGGCTTGTCCGAGTTGTAATGTACCCGCACGTCGTCCATTGAAAAGCCGGACAAGTCTTCGATACCCGCTTTCAGGTTGTCGGGCATACCCGTCTCATTCTTCTTCTGTACCGGCTCTGCAAATTTACCTTGCATAAACTCGTCATCTTCCTCACGCTGGACTGTATCGAATTTGCCCTGCAACAGCTCATCGTCCTCTTCTCCGATCCGTTGCAGAGGTTGTCTGAATTTTCCTTGCAGGAGATCATCCTCGTCCTCTTGACACTGTACTGTATTCTTGAATTTCCCCTGTAACGCTTCGTCCTCGTCTTCGAGGCGCTGTACAGGTTCTGCCACAGCCTGTAATATCCCATGCGGACGGTTGTCCGCAAACTCCAAAGCACCTTCACCGCTGCGTTTTTGCTGGATGGTGCGTGCCACCTTGTTCTGATATGTCCTTTCAGTTTCCATGATGATATATTTTTTAATCGTTATATTATTCAAAATCAAATTCTTCCTTATCACGCCAGATGACGCTTATTTTCTTTTTCAGCCACGGCAGCCGTATCTGGCGGTACGACCACGGCAGGGAGTCCAGCAGGATGTCATACGCACGTTCTTCGACGTACAGTACCCATTTGTCTTCGCGCTGCTCCAGTCTGCCGGGACGTTCGATGAAGCTGTGCTGAAACCCTTTTACCGAAGTGTTCTTCAGTTTCTCCCAGTTCGCCTTCACTCCGGCAAGCATCGATTCCACGGTCTGTATCTCGTTCTCTGTCAATTTCAATGCCTTCGGCAGCGGCACATAGAACGGACATCCTGTCAGAATGCGGTTGAATGCCAGTTCATGCTCTTCGTACTCCCGTACCTCGTCCGTCACCAAGCGTTGCAGGATGAATATCGCCCGGATACGTGCCTCCATATCTTTCAGATCTTTTCTTCCGTCGTCCGTTTCTGCAAGCAGGCCGAGCATATCCAACAGGCGCGGGAACCATATCGCCAGCAGGCAAAGGCCTGCATTCTGAATTTCAATATATTCCGGTTGCACGGCTTCTTCCAAAGCCTGTCCGGTGTCAGCGATATGCAGTTCCGTTTCCACAGTCCCCACAATAACCTCCAATGCGGACTGCCGTTCAGCGGACCGCGATGTATTGTCGGTTTTCTCATGTTCCAATTTGCTATTATCGGCTATGATTGCGGGGTGTTCCGGTATGGTGTCCGGAATCCTGTCTTTCCATACGGATGAAGCCAAAGTTTCTATATATTCCCTGACAACCGGTGAAGCACTTCCGTAATAGATACGGTCTGCCGGGTAACAGGCAATAAACCGTACCAGTCCTTCGGACAATGCCGGTTCGGTTAAGCCGTATTTTCTTGATATGGTCTCGTTTGTCCGGCGTAATGTTTCAGCTAAAGAGAACGATACTCCGGCAATCATCTCTATCCATGTTTCCGTACCGAGCCATTCGGTCCACTGCCCAAAGGGGATGTCGTTTCTCCCCGGATTATCAGTGGTGGAATACCGCACGAATTTCCAAAGCAGTTCCGGTTGCCAACGGGCATGATGCCGTAGCATCTGCGACTTTACAGTATCGCTGACTGAAGGGGACAACAGCCACGTAATCCACTCATCGAATACACTTTCTTCCTGACCGGATATAGAGTCTTCCAATGGCCGGACATTGTTTGTCAAGCCGGATGCCGTACCGGTTCCCGTATCTGCCGCAGCCGTTTGTAAGGTGATTGTATGGATTGCCAGCCTTTCAACCCTTTCCCATTGCTCCCGATCTGTATCCGTATATTCCTTGTTCCCGGCCAGAACATAATGAAGATGGCGCAGGAATAGAGAGATGATTTCCTCTGTATCCATACTGTCCGGCTGTTCCGTAATCAAAAGAAGGATAGCCTTTGTTACGGACAGTTCCCATTCCTCGCTGCCGCCTGCAAACAGCCCGTTTTCAGTAAATGCGGAACGTACCACACCGACAGTTCGGCCCAATATGCCGGACAGAGCAGGGCTTGTCTGCCCCATAAGTTTTAATATTTCATCCTTGCCGATGATTTCAGCCCATAGTGTGACCGTTTTTTCATCCGAAACGATACTATCCCGAAACAACCGTATGGCCTCTTTGGGAGAATCCTCCATATAGCGATGGAGCACTTCCCGTTTCTGCCATGAAGTGAATACCTGGTTTTGCAACCAGCCAGTCATACCGGAGACATCGTTCAGATGCTGTTCAAATATTGTTCGAACCTCGTTCAATGCAAGGTCGCCTTCGGCCGGCATGTCCGGGCTGTCATCTGCCGAGTCTATGCGCAGTACGCTGTCTGTTCCGTCCATACCACCCTTACGGATAGCCATTACTGACAAATCCGGAGCAAGGCTTCCGGAACCGATATATTGCCGCACCCGAACCAATAGAGACAATAGCGTATTGTTTACGGTACCGGAGAGGAAGTCTTCCGTATCGAAACTGCGGACTGTTTTATTGTCCGGCAGCCCGATATAAGGAATAGGCAATGACTGTCCGATCAGTGATTCGACAACCGCCTTTATCCTGCTTCTGTCATCGCCGACGATGGCAGCTAACAAGCGGATAGCGGTATCCAAATTACCGCTTGCAGATGCAGGGGATATGTTGCCATTCCATGAAGCAAGTGAAAGAAGCAACGATTTCCAGACCGTCTTTGCAGAACCGGAAACAAGATTTGCGACTGTCCCTATATGCCCGGTCAACAGTCCGACAAGCTGTATGGCAGTCGTTCCGGCAGTTTGACCGTCCGTACCATAGGCTTGCACAGCCAGCCGTATGGCGATATGCCTTAATGTAACCGTGTCGAGCAAACCGATAACCGTATCCAGCAGCTTTTCCGATTGCAATGCCGAAATCAGTTCGCTTTCCCTTTCACGATAGGCATCGAACCATTGCAGTACGAGCATCTTTCCGGTATTTTCGGGAATGGTGCAGTCTGAAAGGATGACTTTCAAAGAGGCGACTTTCCTGGCCTCCGGAATATTCTTGTTCGGATGTTTCTCCCGATGTATGTTTTTCCATGTATCATGGGTAGGAGCAAAAACCGGAACGACAGATTCCAGAAACTCCCTTATAGGCTCCGGCAGGTTCGTGCTTTCCTCTGAGACGGATTCCGATGTACCGATATTCTCTATTGCCTTGAACCCGGCAACATCGGCAGCCGGAGTCTCCTGTCCGGTTATCTCCCTGTACAGCAAAGCAGTCATCCGTAGCATCTGCACGTAAGCGGAATCCGATGCAGAGAAGATACCGGTTGAAATTCCCCGGAACACGGCGATATTCAATGCCTCCGTCAGTTTGCCTTTGCCGATGCCTTGAAGCCAGGAAACGGATGGGGATGCCTTGCCGAGTGTTTCAAGTAGGGTGGAAACCACCTCGGCGAGTTGCAGCGAGACATATCCGGCAAGCAGCAGCAAGGTCGGCCTGTCGGTCAGGGATACCGGCAATGACAGACGCCTCCTGTCCGGCCGGTTCTTCAACCACTGTATCAGCAACTCCGGCTTTTCCTGTGCCAGCCGTAATAGTGCTGCCCGTTTTATATGGTCCGGCAGTCCCGTATCTTCTATCCATTGCAGGAAAGAACCTGCGTTTTCTGCGATGGCTGTAGCCATCTCGGTATCCGGCGATGATGTATCCGTCTTTTCATCGGACGGTTGCCTGCCGGTATGCCCGGTTGCAATCTGTTCCGTTCCGAGCAGCGAGAGTTGCAGCAGCATGTAATAAAGTTCCCACGCATAGCTGTCACCGGTGGCAGGCGAACCGTCTGCATTCAGTTTCTGACGACGGTAGATGATGCCCAGCACCGTCAGGTGATTGTCAGCCCCGAAGACTTCCATAAGGAACCGTACCGTCAGTTCCGCTTTGGAAAGATATGTCTGCCGTTCCCTCTTGCGGATAAAGGACAGCAGTCTGCGGTTCAGGTGCAATCCGAAATGCCGCTTGTCGCCGAACATCGGCACGCCGTTGAACGGGTAGTATTCGAGCAGCCAGCCGTAGAGCCTGTACCAGTATTCAGGCACGCCGATTTCGGCACGGTCTTCCGTCTCGGTGGCCATGATGCGTCTGACATGGGGATTGTCCAGCAAGCCGGCCATGTCTTCCAGGCTGCCGGTATCTTTGGTCTCGTGGATAAAACGGATGACAGCCTGCGGCGAATGCTCCAGGACAGCGGACAGATACCGCTGTTTCTCATACCGGCCGAGAACCGCTGAGGTAAGCCATGCGGCAAAAGGTATTGCCTCCGGCAGTCGTTCCGCGCCTGTTTGCAGGAACAACCTGTCTATGACATACGGTTTGGAGGCAAGCAGCGACAGCAGCCGTCCCATATGTTCCGCATCCTTGAACTGCTGCAACTCCCCGTACAGGTGGAACTCCGGTGCATTCCATTCCGGCAGGCAGAAGCCGTATTCCAGGTAGTGCAGCAGGTTCTCGAAGCGTTTCTCACGGGCATACGGGAAAGGATTGTCCGTTATCGGGTCTGTTCCGGTATTTATGTCCGATTCCGTAATTTGCGGTACACCTGTTTCATTCAGTTTATGGGCAAAGCTGCGCTCCAAAGCCTCGCGCAACCGCACAGGGAAGAGGTCGTAAAACTCGTCCTGCGGTATGTTGCCCAGATCCAGGTCCAGACGGTCTATTTCAATATAGGTCTCTTTATTATCATACCGGGAAAAACAGTTCTCTAAAACCTCCGTGACGCAATGCCGACAGAATCCGTCCCAGTCCGCATAAAGTTCCCTGGCAAACTGTTCGTCCGCCATTCCGAACCGGAACGATATTCTGTCAATCACCGTCATGCGTCTTCCTCCTTATATTCTTCTTTAGCCGGATTGTCGCCTTTTCTTCTCTTAGACATGAAATCATCGGAGAGTGCATCCGTCATCTTCTTCTGATGGAGCGCACGGATGTCCGCCGGGGCATCCGTACTCATGCTCTCGCGCCATTTCTTGTACCCGTCCTCGAAATACTGCATCTGCAATGCGCCGATCCAGTATGTTTCCATTTTCAGGTGCGACGGGATGACAGACCTTGCCAGCCGCGTACATGCCTCGCGGAACCTCGGGGAGCGCGTGCGTGCCGTCCAGCCGGTGAAGACCAGCATCACCGTGAACGGTTCCATCGGGTCGAACAGGTTCTTCTCTATCACATATACCGCCTCGCACTGCCTGTTCAGCTCCCGCAGGTAGCGGCACAGGGTGTTCGCCCACGCGGAAAGTGTCTCCCGGCTGTTCGAACGGCCGAGGTTCATGCGCTTTTCATCCTCTTTCCCCCGGAATACCAGTAGCCATTCCCCGCCTCCTACGCTCACGAGGTTATAGTTGCTTAACCTGATGCCTTCGCGGAAAAGGGAACCGTTTATCCAGTTCGAGTTGAAGATGGGCAGATGACGCCTCAGGTCCTCGTAACGTTTCAGCTTCTCCTTCTCCGATGCAGGAGGTGTGTCTTCCTTTACCGCCTCCACCGAACCGGAATCGAACAGGTCGTCGTCAATCATCTGGGAGCTTACCAGTCCCCGGAACCGTTCGCCTCTTTCTCCGTCTCCCATCAGGATCAGGTTGTGGGCGGGAAGGATATTGCCGACCGTGGTCTCCTCGTCCGTGTCGAAATCCAGCAGCAGGGAGAGGTACTTCTTCACGGTCGGGACATTCTCCCCTCCGAATGTGCCCGTGACGTCGAAAGAGCGGGAGCGGTCGCGTACCATTACGGGCAGCGCCTTGAGGAAGCGCATCCTGCGGCGCAGGCGGTCGTCCGCCGTCTGCCCGTAGCAGTCGGACTCCCTCATCCACTCCGGCGCGCTGTCCACCCCGTACAGGCCGTCAAGAAAGTCCATGTAACGGTCCCTCAGCCCTGTTATGTCGCGGTAACGGTCATTGTGCTTGCGCATGGGCAGTATTTTTTCCGGCAAGGTCTCCAGCCGTGAAAGTTCAAGATCAGCCGTATCCAATGCAAGCACCCTTTTCAGCCCGTCCAGTTCACCGAGCCCGCGCTGTATCAGGAGGTCGAAGAGTTTCAGGTAGTTGCCGAAATTGCGTGCGGCGGCCTTCTCCGGGGCAGGGGTATCCCGCAGGAAATCCCTGTCGGAGACAGCATAACAGGACGGCAGGTCGTCCGCCAGCGGGGTATGGCCGTACACGTCCCTGTATTCGGAAGGGTACAGGGTCGCTTTCTCCTGTCCCGCCTTCCTGTGGCTGACGATACTTTCCAGATACTGTGCTTCCCGTTCCTGCATCAGGCGGCGTGTGCGGAATGTGCTCCGCATGAAATACTTCGCTTGCAGACGTTCCATGAATTCATTGCCGTCCACATGCACCGTCCCGTTGCCGTTTCTCACCTTCACGTTACTGAAATCCTTGGACAGGTGAAGCGTGTAGCCGGTCCTGAAGTCCGTCACGGTATGCCCGTCCTTGTCCTTGAAATAGCAGGTCTTGAACGATACGATACCGGGTATCCCCGTCAGCCGGACATAAAGTTCGGTTTCCGTGTCCTTCTGTACCGGAATCTCCGCACGGGCGTTCCTCACCGGGCCTTCATACCATTCGTCTTCCCTCATGGGCAGGGGACTGCCCGCTGTCCGGTATGTGACCTCAACGGAACCGGAAAGGTACTGCATCGCTGTCCAATACACCTGTACGAGTATCTCCGTGGCATTCTCTCCGGTGGCAATCTCGAAATCGGCGTGAAAGAACAATTCTTCCGGTGAAACGTAAGTATTCGATAAACTCCCTCGTATATTGGGTAACGTATGTTCATAATGTCGT
>ENA-OZZE01000194-OZZE01000194.1-human-gut-metagenome-genome-assembly--contig:-NODE-194-length-17739-cov-6.519622_pt1 | contig 17739 bp, 17 predicted proteins | sample MGYA00243643_ERZ654143 | MGnify/ENA primary metagenome ERZ654143 (study PRJEB26926, sample SAMN06165200) | human gut metagenome | biome: ENVO:00009003; feature: ENVO:2100002; material: ENVO:00002003...
CTCCGGTCTCGTGGGCTCGGAGATGTGTATAAGAGACAGGTATATGTATGGCATCAAAGGCGCGGTGCGCGCCGAAAACCCCTGACAGCACACTCCATATCGCCGCTCTCCCGGGCGGCTGAGGAAAGGAATCGGAAGAATATGAAAATTGGTTTTTGGGAACTCGTGGTCATCGTGGTCATCGCGTTCGTCTTCATCGGCCCCGACCAGCTGCCCGTCTACGCAAAGAAGCTGGGCAAGATGCTGCGCGAGCTGAAGAAGTACACCGGCGCTGCCTCCGAGGAGATCCAGAAGAACGTCGTGGAGCCTCTGAACGAGATCCAGGCTCCCCTCAAGGAAGCCGTTGCCCCCCTGACCGACATCAAGAAGGACATCGACAACAGCGTGAAGGATGTCACCAAGAGCTTCACCGGCATCGGCAAGACCAGCAAGGAAGAGGCCGCCAAGGCCGAGCAGGCTGAGGAAGTCACCGAGCTGGAAGAAGTCGAGGAGCTGCCCGAGGAGACCCCTGCCGAGGCTCCCGCAGCCGAAGCTCCCAAGGCAGAGCAGACCCCTGCTGCTGAGCCTGTGAAGGCCGAGGAAAAGACCGACGCCCCCGCAGAGGCAGCACCCGTGGCCGAAGAAGCCGCACCCGCTGCCGAAGCCGCACCTGCCGAAGAGGCAAAGGCTTAAGAAGCCGTTTTCATAAGCATTGCACAGCGACCGAACGGCCTTTTTGCTCGCATTCTGCGTTGCTTTCCCTTGCAATCCGTCAGGATTGCTGCGGAAAATCGCCTTGTCTGCGGGCAAAAATCCTCGCTGTTCGGCGCACCCTGCTTACGAAAACAGCTTCTAATCCCCCACCGATGCACCCGCGCCCGCGGTTGCCTTATACATTGTAATCAGCCCGCCTCGCGGCGCGGCAAAGTAAAAAGGAGATCATTATTATGCGTATTGGTACTAACGAGCTGCTTATCATCCTGGTCGTCGTCCTGCTCATCTTTGGACCCAAGAACCTGCCGAAGCTGGGCAAGATGTTCGGCAAGACCATCAACGGCTTCAAGAAGGGCATGGAGGACGAGGAAGGCTCCGATGATTCCGAGGAGAAGACCGAGAAGAAGGTTTCCAAGAAGGACGAAGACGAGGAGTAATTGTGGCTACGAACGTTAAGCGCAAAAAGAAAAAAGCCGAAGTCATGGCAGAGGACGGCAGCATGACGCTGACCGGCCATCTGAAAGAACTGCGGAACCGGCTCATCATCTGCGCGGTGGTGTTTGTGGTGGGCGTGGTGGTCTCGCTGGCGTATGCAGACCGTCTGATCGATCTGCTCACTGCCATGGGCCGCGACTATTACGAGTTTGTTTCCATTGCCCCGCAGGAAAAGCTGATGCAGTATTTCCGCGTCTCCCTGCTGGCGGCTGTGGTCGTCACAGTGCCTGTGGCGCTGTATCAGGTGTATGCCTTTGCAAAGCCCGGCCTGAAAAAGAGCGAGACGTTCTTCCTCAAGCTGGTCATCCTGCTGGGTCTGGCCCTCTTTGTGGTGGGCGTGATGTTCGCCTACAAGCTCATGATGCCCTTCATGCTCCGGTTCCTCAGCACCGGCATCGAGGGTGCCGACTACATCCAGACCACTACCAGTATCGAGAGCTATGTCAGCCTCTGCCTGACCATGTTCATCATCTTTGGCTGTGTGTTTGAGATGCCTCTGGTCACCATCATCCTCTCCAAGATGGGCATCGCCAACCCCGAGATCTTGAAAAAGGGCCGGGGCGTTGCCATCGTGCTCATCTTCTTCGTGGCTGCCGTGGTCACCCCGCCGGACATCGTGTCCCAGTGCATGGTAGCTATCCCGATGGTGCTGCTCTACTTTGTCAGCATCTTCCTGAGCGGCATCTTCTACAAGCCCCGCTCTGAGAGCGAAGACGAAGAGGACGAGGAAGAAGAAGACGAGGACTAAGGCTTTTTCATCCGTCACGAAAGCGCACTCTGCTGCTTGCAGGGTGCGCTTTTTTGCGGCCTGTTTTATGCCATTCTGCCAAAAAGACGGCGTTATTTCCGTCTGATTGCATAAAAACCGGCCCGCCCCCTGCTCTTTTGGCCCGGAGTATGTTATACTGATGTCAAATGATAACCGGCGGGCGACCGCCGCAGAAAAAGGGGTAAATGAGTCATGAAAGAATACGCATTCGGCATCGACCTCGGCGGCACCACGGCCAAGGTCGGCCTGTTCACCACCTCGGGCGCTCTGCTGGAAAAGTGGGAAGTCCCCACCGACACCTCCAACGCCGGTGAGCACATCCTCGAGAATCTGGCCGACGCCATCCACGCCAAGATGGCCGAGAAGGAGATCACCTCCGAGCAGGTGGAGGGCGTCGGCATCGGCGTCCCCGGCCCCGTGCTGGACAGCCGCGTCGTCCCCATCATCTGCGCCAACCTTGGCGGCTGGGGCGAACGGAACGTCTCGGCCCAGTTGTCCGGCCTGCTGGACGGCATGAAGGTGCTGGTGGGCAACGACGCCAACGTGGCTGCTCTGGGTGAGATCTGGATGGGTACCGCCAAGGGCTGCCGCAGCGCAGTCATGGTCACGCTGGGTACCGGCGTCGGCGGCGGCGTCATCGTCAACGGCAAGGTCATCGACGGCGCACACGGTGCCGGCGGTGAGATCGGCCACATCACCGTCAACCGTCACGAGACGGCCACCTGCGGCTGCGGCAAGCACGGTTGCCTCGAGCAGTATTCCAGCGCTACCGGCGTCGTCCGCTGCATGAAGAAGCTGCTGGACGAGAACCCCGACGCAGACTGCGTCCTGCGCGGCAAGGATTTTGAGGCCAAGGACGTCTTTGATGCCGCCCGCAGCGGCGACGCCCTTGCTGCCCGCGAGGTGGACGAGATGACCGACACCCTCGGCATGGCTCTGGCCTCCATTGCCAGCACCACCGACCCCGAGATGTTCCTCATCGGCGGCGGCGTGGCCCGCGCAGGCGACGTCCTCTTCGACCCGCTGGTGGAGCACTTCAAGACCTACGCCTTCAAGTCCTGCCGCGAGACGCCCATCAAGGCTGCAAGCCTCGGCAACGACGCCGGTATTTACGGCGCCGTGCGGCTTATTGTCGGAGAATAAGAGAGAGTATAACAAAAGAGGCACTGCCGCTGGCAGTGCCTCTTTTGTTATATTTGTTCTTTTTACAACGTATCTTCCCCGGGCAGCTGATTCCACAGGCGGTAGTAGACGCCCTTTTTCGCCAGCAGCTCGTCGTGGGTGCCGGACTCCTCGATACCCTCTGCGCCCAGCACAAGGATACGGTCGTAGTCCTTGATGGTGGTCAGTCGATGGGCGATGGTCAGGGTCGTGCGGCCATGGGCCAGCTTTTCGAGGCTCTGGCCCACAAGGATCTCGCTCTCGTTGTCGAGGGCGCTGGTGGCTTCGTCCAGAATGAGGATGGGCGGGTTCTTCAGGAAGACCCGCGCGATCGCAATGCGCTGCTTCTGACCGCCCGAGAGCTTGACGCCCCGCTCACCCACATAGGTATCGAAACCGTCCTTCAAGGCGCTGATAAAGCGCTCTGCGCCCGCCAGACGGGCCGCTTCGATAATTTCCTCCCGGGTCGCGCCGGGCTTGCCGTAGGCGATGTTATCCGCCACCGAACCGCTGAACAGATAGACGTCCTGCTGGACGATGCCGATGTCCTCCCGCAGGCTCTTGAGGGTGACGTGCTGGATGTCCTGCCCGTCGATGAGGATGCGGCCTCCCGTCACCTCGTAGAAGCGGGGGATGAGGTTGCAGAGCGTCGTCTTGCCGCCGCCGGACGGGCCGACCAGTGCCAGACGCTCCCCGGCCTTGATGTCAAGGCTGACGTGGTGGAGCACCTTGTTGTGGTCGTCGGGGTACTCGAAGCTGACGTCCTCGAAACGGATGGCGCCCGGGCCGGGCTGCAGAGGCTTTGCGTCCTCGGCATCCTTGATGGTCACAGGGGTGTCCATGATCTCCGCAAAGCGCTCGATGCCGGTCATGCCGCGCTGGAACTGCTCGGCGAACTCGACGATGCGGCGGATGGTGGCGATGAGGGTGGTGACGTAGAGCATATAAGCCACCAGGTCACCGGCGGTTATCTTGCCGTACACCAGCGACAGACCGCCCGCAAGGATGACCACCAGATACATCAGGCCGTCGAAGAGGCGGGTGGAGGTGTTGAACGCAGCCATGGCGTAGTAGCCCAGCGTCTTGATATGCTCGAAATCCTTGTTGCCCCTGGCGAATTTCTCGCGCTCTTCGTCCTCGGCGGCGAAGGCCTTCACCACACCCTGACCCAGCAGGCTGTCCTCGATGGTGGCATTCAGCTCACCGATCTGGACGCGCTGCTGGCGGAACCGGGCGCGCAGGCGCTGGTTCAGCTTGACGGACACGACGCCCATCAGCGGCACGCAGGCGAACACGGCCAGCGTCAGCGGCACACTGGCCTGACACAGGATGAGGAAGGATGCCAGGATCTTGATGCCCGCGATGAAAAATTCCTCGGGGCAGTGGTGGGCGAACTCGGTCACGTCGAACAGGTCATTGGTGATGCGGCCCATGATGGTGCCGACCTTGGTGTTGTTGTAGTAGGTGTGGTCGAGCTTGAGCAGATGGTCGAAGGCGTCCCGGCGCATGTCCGTCTCGATGTGGACGCCCATGATGTGGCCGATGCCCGACATGAAATACTGCGCAGCACCGTCGATGATGCGGAGCACGAAGTACACTGCCGCCAGCTTGAGCACGATGCCCGCCGTAAGGGTGATGCCCACGCCCATGGCGGAGTTGGTGATGGTGCTCATGATCTTGGGCAGGATGATGTCGCATAGGGTGGTCATCGCCGCACAGAACAGGTCGATGAACAGAGTCTTTTTGTATTTTGCCAGATAGGGCAGAAAGCGCCGGATGAGGGCGCCGCTGCTGGTGTGCCGCACTGCGGGGTCGTTGACTTTTTGCATGGTTCCTCCATTTTTTAAGCTGGCTTGCTCTCTCAGGCCGCTTCGCGTCCAGCTCTCCCAAAGGGAGAGCCTTTCCACCTACCAGCAAGCTTTAAGCCTCTCCCTTTGGGAGCAACAACGACGACCACCGCCAGTGGCGGAAACAGGGAGTCGTTGTTGGGGCCGCGGCCAGCAAGACGCAAGTGCTTCTCAAAGCACGAAGCGGCTGCTGGGTGCCGCAACCCGGGCAGTGGCATTGCGTGAGCAATGACGGAGAGGGCAAGGACGCTCAAGGAGGAACCATGCCGCACCGTTATTTTACCACTGAAATTTCCGACGGAACCGCCGTGCTGCGGGGGGCCGACGCCCACCATCTCTCCCGCGTGATGCGGGGCAAACTGGGGGACACCGTCATCCTCTGCGACGGCAGCGCCGTCGAGTATACTGCCACCATCACCGGCTTCGGCGACGAGACGGTGGAGTTCAGCGTGGAGCCGGGCTACCCCAGCGCCGCAGAACCCACCGTGGACGTCACCCTGCTGGTGGGTTATCCCAAGCAGGATAAGCTGGAGCAGGTCATCCGCCACGGCGTCGAGCTGGGCTGTGACCACTTCATCCCGTTTTTCAGCCGCTACTGCGTGGCCGCGCCCAAGAAGGAAGAGCAGAAAAACGAGCGCTACAACCGCATCGCCTTTGAAGCCGCCAAGCAGTGCGGCCGGGGCATCCTGCCGGATGTAGCCCTTCCGCTGCCCAACTTCGGGGCTGTCTGCCGCAGCCTCGACCAGTATGACCTTGTGCTCTTCTGCTACGAGTGCGGCGGCGCACCCCTGCGCCAGCTGCTGGCTGAGGCCACGCCCGCCGATGGCAAAAAGCTGAAGATTGCCATCATCACCGGCGCAGAGGGCGGCTTCGCCGCCGAGGAAGCTGAGATGGCCGCAAAAGCCGGCGCAAAGACCGTCGGCCTCGGCCCCCGCATCCTCCGCTGTGAGACGGCCCCGCTGGCCGTTGTCTCTGCCGTCATGACCCTGACGGGGAACCTCGAGTAACTTCTGACATGAGAAACGGCGTCCCGCCGAGGCGGGACGCCGTTTTGCTGTATTCAGTTCTGATACACTTCACGCCGATGGCCTACTGTCAAAGCCAGGATCACCAGCTCTTCATCCTCAATAAGGCAGAGCAGACGGTAATCTCCAATGCGATACCTCCACTGTCCGCTCCGGTTGGCCGTCAGGCCCTTGCCGTGGGCGCGTGGGTCGGCGCAGTCCACGAGGTTTTTGTCTATCCACGCTTTCAGCATCCGCTGGGTATAGCGGTCTAATTTGCGAAATTCCTTTTCAAATCGCGGCGTCGTTTCCACCCGGTATTTCATAAGTCGAGTTCCTTCCAGAACTCACCCACCGGGCGGCTCTTCTTTCCGCTGCGCTGATACTCGCCGTAGGCTTCCTCTGCAGCGGTAATGTCATAATCCTCTTCGATTTTGTCGAACAGCGCCCGCTTGAATGCTTCGCCCATCGACATGGAATGGAGCTTTGCATAGCTGTCGGCCAGCTGCCGTTCTTCTTCCGATAACCGAATCGAGAATGCCATACCATCATCTCCTTCTCATAGTACATTGTACTATATCAACTTCAAACTGTCAATGGCACGGTTTATTTTGCATCTGCATCCCGCAGGGCCTTTTTGATGGTCAGCAGGTTCTGCGGGCTCATGGAGAAGCTGCGCAGGCCGAGGCGGAGATACTGGGTCGCGTTGACGGCATTGCCGACGGCGAGGCCGCAGATGGTGACGGGGATGTCCGCTTTCCTGGCGGCGTCCACCACCATGGCGATGAGCTTTTTCATGGCCGGACTGGCGGGGCGATAGTAGTGCTCGGCAATGGCCAGTTCCCGGCTCACCGCGTGGGTGTACTGGGTCAAGTCGTTGGTGCCGATGACGAAGAACTGGCAGCCGTGGGCAGTGAAGTCCTCTGCCGTCAGGCAGGCGGCAGGTACGCTGAGCATGACGCCGAAGGGGACGTCAGGCTCGAACTCCACGCCCCGCTCGGCGAGCTTGCGGCGGCAGTAGTCTACCACCTGCATGGCGGAATCCCAGTCCTCGATGTTCGTCACCATGGGGAACATGACCCGCAGCGGGCCTTTTGCGGCGGCACGCATGAGGGCGCAGATCTGTACTGCCATCTGGGGCAGATTGCGCAGGCTGCTGCGGATGCCCCGCAGGCCCAGCTTGGAGGACTGGACGCCCTGATAGGCGTCGGCCATGGTGCGGTCGGCACCGAAGTCGAAGGTGCGCACCGTCACTATCCTGCCCCTGGCGGCGGCGAGGCAGGAGGTGTAGAACAGATACTGCTCCTGCTCGTCCATGGCATGGCCGGGCATCATCATGTAGCTGCTGCGCAGCAGGCCCACGCCGGACGCGCCGGACTCCATCGCGGTCCCCACGTCCTCGGGGCCGAAGCAGTTGGCCAGAAGCTCGAACTCCTCGCCGTCCCGGGTGCGGTTGGGCAGCTCAAGCTGGGCGTTCAGCTCCTTGTTCTGGCGCTGCATCTCGCAGATGCAGGTGACGGCGCTCTGCCGGGCGGCGGCATCCGGGTCAAGGATACACTCGCCCTCGGTGGCGTTCAGGATGACCTCGCGGCCGTCGCAGTCTTTCAGGAAATCTTCGCCCACCTGGGTGATGCCCGGGATGTTCAGCGAGCGGGCGATGATGGCCGCATGGCTCTGGCCGCTGCCCTCGGCGGTGATGAGGCCGAGGATGCGGCCCGCCGGGACGCTGAACAGATCGGTGGGCATGAGCAGGTCAGACGCAAGGATGACCGGGTGGTCGAGGGCCTGCCAGCTGCGGAGCCGGTGGCAGAGGATGTTGGTGATGCGCTGGGTCACGTCGAGGATGTCCACGCTCCGCAGCTGCATGTAGGCGTTGTCCTTCATGGCGGCCAGCTGGGCGGCGTAGCGGCGGCCCACACGGTCCATCGCCTCGGCGGCACCGACGCCGGCTTTTATCTGGAAAGCCACCTCATTCATGAAGCCCTCGTCTTCCAGCATCATGCTCTGGAACAGGAAGATGGCCTGCTCCGAGGGCGCGGCGCGGCCTGCCATCTCGTCCAGCTCCTGCTGAGCGACCTTGATGGCGTCTTCCAGCGCCTGCTTTTCCTGTTCGGGGTGGAAAGGCCCCTCGCCGAACACCAGCGGCGGGCGGTCCAGCCGGCTGACCTGACCCAGCACAAGGCCGGGCGATGCGGTAAAGCCCTTATATACCTTCATGTTTCCATCTCCTCCGGCGGCACTCTGCCGGTCAGCGCCCGGCAGACCAGTGCCTGCAAAAAGGTGTTGGGCAGCAGAGCGGCCCGTGCGGCCTGCGCCGGGCCTGCTTCACCCTCGAACAGCGGCTCGAAGCTCCTGAGGCGCTCGAAGTCGCATTTTGCAAGGAAAGCTTCTCCCAAAGTACGGGTGGTGTAGTAGGGGGCGGGGTCTACGCCCACGTCCTCAGCCACGGCTTCCAGCGGGGCAAGCTCTGCATCCGAGAGTTTTGCCAGCAGGAGAGCAGCGTCTGCTGTCAGGGTGGAGGGGTGCTTTTCCCGCACGTCCTTCTGGACGGCCTCGAAGGCCGCATGGAATGCGGCAGCATCCGCGCTGCTCTCAGCTCCGCTGTCCACAGCGTAGGCGCAGCCCCGCAGCCGCCCGAAGGCCCGCAATGTATCGTGGTAGCCCAGCTCGATGTTCCGCCGGGCGGTGGCGGGCTCGAAGTGGAGGATGTCGCCCAGCTCCCAGTAGCTTCGGATGAGGGTGGTGGGCAGGCCGGTGCGGTTGGGGCGGGTGATGCCCACACCCTCCAGGTCTACACAGACCAGCTCTTCTGCGCCCATCTTCTGGGCCAGCGCGGTGGGCATATTGTCCCGGTAGCCGCCGTCGAGGTAAGACACCCCGTCGATGGTGTGGGCCCGCAGGGCGGGAAAGCAGGCCGCAGAGGCCAGCAGGTAGTCTTTCACCTTGCCCTCGGGGATGTCTTCCAGCGGAAGCTCCCGGGCCTTGAGGGTCTTCTGCTCCACGGTCACGAGGCCCAGCCGGATGGGGCTTTTGCGGAGTTTCTCTTCGTCCAGCACCCGCTCGACGATCTCTTCCAGCGGCGTGACGTCCATGCCGCCCTGGGTCACAGCGTCTTTGAGGAATGCGTGCAGCTCGGAAAGCGGCGCATCCTCGGCGGGCAGCTCCATCACATCCTGGCTGCGGATGGTCAGCCACATGTCCCGGGCCGTCTCGTAGAGGTCGAGGGCGAACATGGCGCCGTTCAGGCTGCCGACGCTGGTACCCGTAATGATCTGGGGTCGCCAGCCCAGCTCGGTCAGCGCCCGCCAGACGCCCACCTGATAGCTGCCGCGGGCGCCTCCGCCCGCCAGCACCAGCGCCTTTACGGGGGTGTTGTTCTGCGCCATGTTTTCTGCCTCCTTTGATGTGTTCCGGTTTTGCCTAGATTATAGCATATTTCCCGGGAGATTTCTCTCTGTTTTTGTAACAAAAAATGTGCTATAATAAATTCACCTTGCCAGAACGATTCAGGAGGACGACAGATGCACCGCAAGCAATGGATTTTCGACATGGACGGCACCCTCACCGACAGCATGACCGTGGTGTGGCAGGGCGCACCGCTGGAGCTGCTGCGCCGCTATGGCCGCACCGCAAGACCCGGCATCCACGATGTTCTGCTGAGCATGGGGATGGTGGAGGGCGCGGAGTATCTCATCCGCACCTACGATCTGCCCCTGACCCTCCGGGACTACGAGCCTGCCATGCGGCAGGTCATCCGGGACCTGTACAAAAAAGTTGAGCTGAAGCCCGGCGTCCGGGAGATGCTGGCCCGGCTGAAAGCCGAGGGCGTGCGGATGTGCATCTGCTCCAACACCTGGGCAGAGCAGTGCGAAGAGGTGCTCACCCGGCTGGGCGTCGCAGACTATTTCGAGTTCTTCTACACCGCACAGGGCGCGAAGAGCAAGGCTCACCCCGAGGTGTTCCACGAAGTCCTCGAGCGGCTGGGCGGCAGCGAACCCGCCGACGCCGTCGTCTGCGAGGACGCTGTCTACGCCACCCGTACGGCCAGGCAGTGCGGCTTTTACCTCATCGACATCGAGGACGAGACCAGCGCTGCCGATCAGCCCGAATTGCAGCGCCTCGCCGACCAGTACATAACGGATTGGACGCAGCTGGACTGGACAAAATTATAAAGCAATGGGGAGGCCCTTCCGGGCCTCCCCATTGCTTTATCGGAACTGCTTTTCCAGATAATCTTTCAGCGCCGTGCGGGCCGCAGGCTCCCGCCCGCGGGGGACAGGGACCCGTGCGCCGCTCTGCATCCAGAACTCACCCGCCGCCAGCTGGGACACCGCCGCCAGATTGACCACATAGGAGCGGTGGAGCTGGACGAAGCGCTCATCCGTTAAAAGCGGCTGGGCCACCTGCGCGAACGGCACCCGGACAGACAGGGACGGCACATCCTCGCCGCTGGCGAGATGGAAATGCACCACATGGTGGGTACACTCGAGGTATTCGATGTCCGCGAAGGGCAGCACCCGCAGACCCGACGCCGTGGCTACCGGGATGGCCGGGCCGTACTCCGGCTCGGCGGCCCGGGCCAGCAGAGCGATGAGCTGTTCCGGCGGGACAGGCAGCAATAAATACTGCATGGCGTCCACCCGGTAGGCGCTGTAGGCGTGGGCGGGCGTGTGGGCCAGAAAAGCCAGCGGGCTGCGCCGCCCCCGGCTGCGGAGTGCAGCCGCTGCCCGCAGCGACGCGGCTGCCGCCGTGGACGGCAGCTCGATGAGGTACAGCTCGTACCGCTCCCCGGCGTCGTCCCGGGCCAGCAGGGCCTCCGGGCTGTCCAGCTGCTCGATGATGCAGGCGTCGTCCCGCCGGGCATAATAGTCGAGACACTGCCGCTCCACCCGGCTGCGGAGGACGCTGTCCGGGCTGCACACCGCGATATGAAATATCATTCCGAAGCCCCCTTTCGGGCCTGCCGCCGGCGCTTGCTTTTTCGGCCCGGCGGGAGTATCATTGCTATAAAAAACAGAAGAAAGCAAAAGGAGAAACTGCTATGGAAATGCCTCTCGTCAGCATCATCGTCCCTGTGTACAATGCCCAGAGCCACCTGAGCCGCTGCCTCGAAAGCATCTGCGGGCAGGAGTACAAGAACCTCGAGCTCATCGTCATCAACGACGGCTCCAAAGATAAGAGCCTGCCCGTCTGCGAGGAGTTCCGCAAAAAGGACAGCCGCATCCTGCTGGTGGACAAGGCAAACTCCGGCGTGTCCGACACCCGGAACCTCGGCCTGAAGCTTGCCGGCGGCAAGTACGTCCAGTTCGTGGACAGCGATGACTACATCGCCCCGGACTACACCGCCCGGCTGGTGGAGGCGGCAGAGAAGACCGGTGCCGACCTCGTCATCTCGCCCTACACCATGGTCATCCCCGCCGGGGCGTCGAAGCCGGAACAGGTGCTGGAAAAAATCCAGGACGACCTCGGCGTCATGCATGTTGCACGCCCGCCGGAGAACCGGGAATACGGTTTCCTGCCCGAGGGCGTCTACGACAAGGACACCTTCGCCCGCCGCCTGATGGATAAGCCCGCCTCTTACTTTTACAGCGTGCTCTGGAACAAGCTCTACCGCCGCGACATCCTCACCCGGCACGACATCCGCTTTACCAGCGAGATGCGCTGGGCCGAAGACCTCGTGTTCAACATGCAGTATATCCAGTACGCCGAAGTCTTTGCGTCCATCCCGCAGCCCGGCTACTACTATGTCCAGAACCCTCAGAGCATCTGCCACACCCAGATAAAGCCTGCCACTCTGGTGCAGAACAAGATCCAGGTGTTCCACTACTACAAGGACCTCTACACCCGGCTTGGGATGTATGAGCAGGTGCGGCCCCAGCTCTACAAATTCCTCATCGACATTGCCGAGAGCACTTACCCCTCCGGCCCCTTCAAGAAGGTCATCGATGAGGCGAAAGCCTACTGGAAAGAGCACAAGGCAGAGATCTCATCCTAAAGAAAAGCGGGAGGCCCCTGCGGGGCCTCCCGCTTTTTTTATTTACGCTCCGATGGCGGCACACTTCTTAGCCAGCCAGTCGCGCTCGTCCTCGGTCAGGCGGGGAGCCAGCTTCTCGAAGACCTCGCGGTGGTAGGCGTTCAGCCAATCCAGCTCGTCGCGGCTCAGAACGCCCGGGACGATGGGGGAGGTGGCGATGGGCACGAACGTGATGGGGCGGAATGCCAGGAACTCGCCGTACTGGTTGGATGCCTTGTGGTAGCACTCCAGCTCATTCTCGATGCGGATGCCCACGACGCCGCCCTCATAGACGCCCGGCTCGTCGGTGACGATCATGCCCGGCTTGAAGACGGTGGTGTTGCGGCCGTTCAGGGCGTGGGGGCCTTCGTGGACGTTGCCCACATGGCTGACGCTGTGGCCGGTGCCGCAGCGGTAGTTGATGAGGTGGCGCCACAGCGGCTCACGGGCGATGGTGTCCAGCATATGGCCGTCGCAGTAATCCAGCCAGACAGCCCGGGCGATGTCGATATGGCACTGTAAAGTCCAGGTGTAGAACAGGCGCTCGTCCTCCGTCAGCTCACCCAGCGGGTAGGTGCGGGTGATGTCGGTGGTGCCGTCCATATAGGTTGCGCCGCTGTCCACCAGCAAGAAGCCCTTCTTCTCGAGCTTTGCGTGGTCTTCCTCGGTGGCGTGGTAGTGCATCATGGCGGCGTTGGGGCCGTAAGCTGCAATGGTGCCGAAGCTCTCGGTCAGGAACTTGTCCTGTGCGCTGCGGTACTTGTGCAGGATCTCGTCGATGGTCAGCTCAGTCAGCTCTTCGCCGGCGGCCAGACGGTTCTCCAGCTCGATCTGGAAGCGCACCATAGCCACGCCGTCGCGGATGTGAGCTTCGCGGGTGTGAGCCAGCTCGACTTCGTTCTTGACGCCCTTCATGGGCAGCAGGGGGTCGGCCTCGTCCTTGACGGTCAGCGCCGGGTTGGCCTGCAGGGTCTGGTAAACAGCGTAGTTGACGGAAACGGGGTCGGCCAGAACGGTCTGCTCTTCGGTCTGGGCGGCGAGGAAGGTAAGCACATCGTCGTACTCAGCCAGCTCCACGCCGTTCTCCTTCAGCTCCGCAGCAGCCTCGGCGCTGACGCGGGCGGTGTTGATGAAGAGCGTCGCCTTATCGGGGGTCACATAGCAGTAAGCCATTGCATAAGGGGTGCATTGAATGTCCATCGCACGCAGATTGAGCAGCCATGCCAGATTGTCCAGCTTGCCCACCAGCTGTGCGGTGCAGCCCAGCTCAGAGAGCTTCGCACGCAGCTGGCCCAGCTTCTCGGCAGGGGAGAAGCCTGCGTACTCTTTCGGCAGGAGCCATGCCGGGGTGGCGGGCAGGGCGGGACGGCCCTCCGTCCACAGCTCGTCCTCGAGGTTCAGCAGCTTGATGGTGCCTTTCTTGGCGTCCAGCTCTTTCTGCAGGCTGCGCACCAGACCGCAGGAGGCAGTCAGGCCGCAGAGGCCCAGCTTGCCGCCCTCGGGCAGGACTTTGCCGCAGTACTGCTCGGCGGTCGGCACGCCCGGCTCGCCCATCCGCATCAGCTGGATCTCCGTGCCAGCGATCTCCTTCTCGGCCTGCACGAAGTAACGGCCATCGGCCCAGACAGCGCTCTCGGTCATGGTGACGACGAAGTTGGAGTTCTCGCCGTGGAAGCCGGAGAAGTAGGTCAGGGCAGTGTAGTGGTCGGGCATATACTCGCTGGCGTGCGGGTCTCCCACCGGGATGAGGTAGACGTCCACGCCGTTTGCCTTCATGGCCTCGCGCAGGGCGGCCAGACGCTCGGGAACAGTATTCATGCTCATGTCAAAAAGCCTTCTTTCTTTATTCTGCCGGAAAAACGTCCGGCGGCGATGGTTTGCTGTACCTTATTGTATCATTCCGGGGCGCAGAATGCAATTCATGGGCGATGTTTTGACTTTTCGCGTTTTTCCGTGTATGCTAGGGTCGGAAGCTCTTTATAGAATGGAGGCGTTTTCATGGTATTTTCCATCATCATGCTCGTCTGCCTTATCGTCTGTGTTGGCATCGACTATCTGAGCCTGAAACGCATCGAGCGGAACGGCGCCCTACTGGGCGTCACGCTGCCGCAGAATGCCGCCGAGCTGCCCGAAGTGCAGGACATCGTACAGCGGTATCTGCGCCGGCTGCGCACCATCTGCCTGCTCTGTGCCGCTGTGAGTGTCGGGCTGTTTTTCGCGCCCAATTCGCTGTTTTATGTCACGGTCTGGGTCTATTTCTTTTTCGGAAGTCTGGCCCTGCCGTATCTGCCCTGTCTGTGGGGGAACCGCGCTCTGCAAAAACTGCGGGATGCCCACGGCTGGCCTGCCGCGCCCGAGGACGCCGCATGGAAATACGGTCTGCTCTATTATGACCCCGACGACAAGCGCATCTCCGTTCCCAAACGTATCGGCAAAGGAAGCGCTGTCAATCTCGCCACCCTCCGGGGTAAAATCGCTATGGCGGTCAATGTCATTGCAATCGTCAGCATTCTGCTGGTTGGGCCGGTGCTGGGCGTTCTCGACCACACCCCCGCAAGGCTGGAACTGCAAGTGTCGCCCACGGTAGAGCTGCAATCCTACCATGGAAAGACTCAGAAGTACACGATTCCCATAGACGACATCACCGAGGTTCAGGTTTATTCCTCCCTGCCGGAGGCCGGCCGGATACACGGCCTCGATTTGGAGCACTACTGGCAGGGTTCTTTTGTCATGGTACACGACGGCACCGTGCATCTCTGCCTCGACCCCACCGCCGGGAAGTTCCTCCGGGTGGAGACGGAAGACGGCATTTTCTGGTTCACCGGCGAGACGGACGAAAAGACTGAGAAAATCGCCGAATGGATTATTGAAGAGATGGGGCAGACTGCCGATTGACACCGCATTTTTTGCTCCCTGCCTGCTTGCGGGGAGCTTTTGTTTTGCCCCTGCCGCCCGAAAACGCAAGCAAATTGCAAAAAATGTTACAAATTTCTCATCAAAAAGGCCGGTTTGCCATTGACAGCCTTGTTATAATAGGGGTGTAGGAATTTTACGGGTCAGCACTCAGCGGCCCGGACTGCTTGTAAGGCCCGACGGGCCTGCTGGGCAGCGCCTTTGCGGCGTCTGCATAAAAGAAAGAGGCATTTCGAATATGACCAAGATCGATATTTTCTCCGGCTTCCTTGGCGCCGGTAAGACCACCCTTATCAAGAAGCTCATCAAAGAGTCCTTTGCAGGCCAGAAGGTCGTGCTCATCGAGAACGAGTTCGGCGAGATCGGCATCGACGGCGGCTTTTTGAAGGAGTCCGGCATCCAGATCAATGAGCTGAACGCCGGCTGCATCTGCTGCTCTCTGGTGGGCGATTTCCGCGCCGCTCTGCAGCAGGTGGTGGAGCAGTACCACCCCGACCGCATCGTCATCGAGCCCTCCGGCGTCGGCAAGCTGTCCGACGTGACCCGCGCTGTCGAGGGCGTGGCCGAGCATCTGGATGTTCAGCTGAGCAGCTTCGTTACCGTGGCCGACGTCAACAAGGTCAAGATGTATATGAAGAACTTCGGTGAGTTCTACGACGACCAGATCAGCCACGCAAGCTGCATCATCCTGAGCCGCACCCAGAACGCCACCGAGGAAAAGATCGCCGCCGCTGTGGCCATGCTGCGTGAGAAGAACCCCACCGCTACCATCGTCACCACTGCCTGGGACGCCCTGACCGGCGAGCAGATCCTGAAGGCCATGTCCACCAAGGACGACTTCAAGGCTGAGCTGATCGCCATGGCTGCCAAGGCTAACGCAGAGCACGCCCACGAGGACGAGGAAGAGGAGCACGAACATCATCACCACCACGACCACGATGATGACCATGATGAGCATTGCTGCTGCGGCCATCACCATGATGACGATGACGATGATGAAGACGAGCATGAGCATCATCACCACCACGACCATGATGACGATGATGAAGACGAGCATGACCATCATCACCACCACGACCATGATGACCACGACGAGCATTGCTGCTGCGGCCATCATCACCATCATCATGACCACGACGCCGATGAGGTCTTCACCAGCTGGGGCGTCGAGACGGCCAAGAAGTTCTCCAAGGCTGACATTGAGCACGCCCTCACCGAGCTGGACACCGGCAATTACGGCACGATCCTCCGCTCCAAGGGCATCGTGGACGGCGGCGCAGACGGCTGGCTGGAGTTCGACTACGTTCCCGGCGAGTGGGAAGTCCGCGCACGCGGTGCAGATGTCGGCGGCAAGCTGGTGGTCATCGGCTCCAAGCTGGATGAAAAGGCCATCGCCGCACTGTTCGGCTGCTGATCGGCCCTGAAAGGATAAAAGATTATGGCAAATGAGATCCCGGTTTACCTGTTTGTGGGCTTCCTCGAGAGCGGCAAGACCAAGTTCATTCAGGAGACCTTTGAAGACCCCAACTTCGACTCCGGCGACAAGACCCTTCTGCTGGTCTGCGAGGAGGGCGAAGAAGAGTACAATGAGAAGAAGTTCGCCTTCCCCGGCGTGACGCTCTACAACCTCGAGGACAAGGCTGAGCTGAACCCCCAGAACCTCGCAAAGCTGGCCAAAGAGGCCGACGCAGGCCGCGTGGTCATCGAGTATAACGGTATGTGGATGCTGCAGGATCTGGCAAACAATCTGCCCGAAAACTGGATCGTCTACCAGTGCATCGCCACCGCCGACGGCACCACCGCGCTGACCTACGCCCGCGACAACTCCATGCGTGCGCTGATGCTGGACAAGATCGCCCGCAGTGAGCTCATCGTCTTCAACCGCGCCGAGGCCGTCAACAACGACGCCGCCCGTCAGGAGCTGCACAAGCTGGTGCGTCAGGCATCCCGCAAGTGCGACATCGCCTACGAGTTCAAGGACGGCAGCGTGGCTTACGACGACATCCCCGACCCGCTGCCCTTCGACATCAACGCTCCGGTCATCGACATCCCGGACGACGATTACGGCATCTGGTATATGGACTGTCAGGACGAGCCCCAGAAGTACGCGGGCAAGACCGTCAAGTTCCTCGCACAGGTCTGCCAGACCAACCGTGCCGGCAAGAACAGTTTCGTGCCGGGCCGGTTCGCCATGACCTGCTGCGTACAGGACATCCAGTTCGTGGGCTTCCCCTGCAGCTACGACGGCTACAAGGCCCTCGAGCAGCGGGCATGGGTCAAAGTGACCGCAAAGGTCGGCTATAAGTTCCATAACATCTACCGCGGCAAAGGCCCGGTGCTCACCGCACTGTCGGTGGAGCCTGCCGAGAAGCCGCTGAACGATGTTGTTACCTTCTCCTAACTGCAACATAACCAAGGAGGTCATGGCATGAAAGCAATCTTCCGCATTCTGGGTACTGCCGCCGCTGTGGCGGTCACCGGTGCCGCCATCGTCATCATGGACAAGCTCCTGAACGAAAAGGCCGCACCCATCATCGAATCCATCGAGTTCCCCGAGGAAGCCGAAAAGGACGACGCAGAGGCCGCCAAGACCGCCGAGGCATACGCCGAGGGTGAGGCCAAGGCAGAGGCCGAAGCCGCCGCACCGGCAGAAGAGACCGCTCCCGCCGAGGAGTCCGCCGCCCCTGAGACGGAGGCAGCGCCCGCTGAGGCCGCAGAGCCTGTGACCCAGCCCGACCTGAGCGAAGAGCGCCCGGTCTGTGACCCCGAGGCTCCGAACCCGAACCCCGTGGACTGTCTCTTATACACATCTCCGAGCCCACGAGACCGGAGCCTATCTCGTAT
>ENA-OZZE01000197-OZZE01000197.1-human-gut-metagenome-genome-assembly--contig:-NODE-197-length-17277-cov-6.150505_pt1 | contig 17277 bp, 18 predicted proteins | sample MGYA00243643_ERZ654143 | MGnify/ENA primary metagenome ERZ654143 (study PRJEB26926, sample SAMN06165200) | human gut metagenome | biome: ENVO:00009003; feature: ENVO:2100002; material: ENVO:00002003...
TGTTAGGCGCGCCGCCAGCGTTCGTCCTGAGCCAGGATCAAACTCTTTATAAATGATATTTATCACTTAAAAAGTGTTAAATCTCTCTTCGCTCAGCACGCAATCGCTTGCGTCCTGTGTGAATTACTTTGTTTGGAATTGTTTAACGTGTTTTTCCAACACGAAAATAGGTTCCGTTACAAGTTTTTCGATATTGTTCAATTTTCAAGGTCCTGTGCGCCTCAGCCTTGCGGCTGAAAGCTTATTTATTTTACCACCGAAGCACCAGATTGTCAAGCAATTTTTTGAAGATTTTTTGAAGTTCTTAGGAGAACCAATCGACCTTCGTGCTTTTTCTGTCGCTTTTTCGGGGGTGTTTGTGTCAGACGTCCGCCTGACAGTAATGTATTTTAGCACAGACCCCCTCAAAAAGCAAGTCCTTTTTTCACTTTTTTTGAATTATTTTGCGGTTCGTCTTTTTGCCCAGTTTTTTCTCTCAGATTTGGCCGCTCTGTCCATCATTCGTCCAACAGCCTGTCCCGCATCACCTTTAATATCTTGCGCTCCCGCCGTGAGATTTGTACCTGCGTGGTATGGAGCAGTTTTGCCGTATCGCTCTGGGTCTTGCCCCCATAAAAGCGAAGCTGGATAATAAGTCTGTCCTCTTCGGGCAGGCTCTTCAATACCTCTGCCAGACCTATCTTATCCGCAAGCTCTTCCTCCGGCGACTCCACCGGAATATCTATCTGCCGGTCGCTCTCTTCCCGGTTCTCCGGCGTCAGACTCACCGCAGGCTGCGCCGCCTGGATAGCCAGCGTGATATTCTCCACGCTTTCCCCCAGCTCCTCTGCCAGCTGCGACAGAGTAGGCTCTGCTCCGCAAAGCTTGCTGTGATGCTCCCGGGCCGCATTGATGCGCAGGCTCAGCTCTTTGAGTGACCGGCTCACCTTTACGGTGCCGCCGTCCCGGAACAGCTTTTTGATCTCGCCCAGAATGACCGGCACAGCGTAGGTGGAAAAACAGACGCCACGCGACTCATCAAAGCCGTCATACGCTTTTACCAGCCCCATACAGCCGGCGCTGTAGAGGTCGTCGTATTCAATGCCTCTCCCCCGGAACCGTCCGGCGCAGGAATGCACCAGCCCCAGATTCTGCTCGATGAATGCGCTCCGCCGGGTCTTGTCCGTTACCATTGCGACGCCCTCTTTCTCTTTATTATGTAGAGCGCTCATCCAGACGCTTGGTCAGCACCACCCGCGTCCCCTTTCCGGGCTGAGAGGACACCTTGACCTTATCCATAAAGCTCTGCATCACCGCAAAGCCCAGACCGGAGCGCTCTTCCGGGTTGCCGGTGGTGAAGAGAGGCTCCATGGCCTTTTCGACGTCCGGGATGCCGATGCCCTTATCCGTCACTGTTATCTTCACCAGCCGCTCCGGGTAGACGGCGATGCTCAGGGTCACGGGACCGATGGCATCCGGATAGGCGTGGACGATGCAGTTGGTCACTGCCTCGGACACCGCCGTCTTGATGTCGGCCAGCTGCGGCACGGTGGGGTCATACCGAGCCAGAAAAGCCGCCGCTGCGCCCCGGGCAAAAGCCTCGTTTGCACTGAGCGAATCAAATTGGATCTTTGCACTGTTTTCCGCTTTCATTTATATCCCTCCTGATACTTCCCCGCCCGGCTCGGTGCAGGGGATGCTTGCAAGCTGTAAGACCCGCCGGAGCTGTTCCGGCGCGTGCTGGATGCGCAGACTGCCGCCCAGCGTCCGGGCGCAGCGCTGCCGTCCCAGTATCAGCCCGATGCCCGACGAATCCATGAACCCCACTCCGCCGAGGTCCATCACCAGAATGCGCGGGCTGCGGGTGAGCAGGGCGTCGTCCAGCTGGATGCGAAGCCCCTGCGCCGCGTCGTGGTCGATCTCGCCGGCCAGATAGGCGTAGAGCACATCGTCCGCCGCGCTGAAGGTCACTGTCGCCATATCCTCATCTCCTTTTTTCTGGCATAAAGAAAAGACCTGTACACCTTTTCAGTGTACAGGTCTTTCGGGTTATTTTTTAGAGAACGGTGTCGCTCAGCGGTTCTTCAGCAGCTTCTCAGAAGCTATTTCGTAAGCGGGGTGCACCGAATGACGAGAATTTTTGCCCGCAGACAAGGCGATTTTCCGCTGCAATCCTTGGTGGATCGCAAGGGAAATCAACGCAGTATGCAGGCAAAAAGACCGTTCAGACGGTGTGCAATGCTTATGAAAATAGTTTCAGGGCCTCGAGGGCGATGGCCTCACTGCCGCAGACCAGCAGGCCGCGGCGGCTGTTGGCTTTCGCCTGCTCCACGGCCTCGGCCAGCGTCGGGCAGAACACCGCATCGAAGTGATACCGTGCCTTTTCGGTCAGCCGCTCTGCCAGCGCCGCTTCCGTTCCCGCCGGGGCGACAAGGAAGACTTTGTCGAAGGGGTTCTCGCCCATGCCGGGCATGGTGCTCTTGTCCTTCTTCTGCTCTTCCGAAGTCAGTCCGGTCTCCAGTGCGGCAAGGAACGACTCCGCGCCTTCCTCCTCAGTCAGGCCGATCACGGCACTCATGTGGCGCACCTTGGCCATATTGAGGACGCGCAGAAGGGCTGCAGCCTGCTGCGGGGTACGGCAGGCGTCAAGGATGATGAGGGGCTTCTGGGACAGGACGCGGATGCTGCTGCGGTTCTCCACAGCGGCAAGGCCCGCCAGAATGGCCTCATCGGGGATCTCAAAGCCCTTGCGCCAGAGGGCCAATGCCAGCTCGACCGCGACGGCGGCATTGCCCGCCGCGTGACGGCCCAGGAAGGCCAGAGGGGCGGTGTATCCGCCGTAGTCCACCTTGCTGGTGAACTTTTCTGCCTCGAGGAAGGTGATGTCCTCGGCGTCGGGGACGACGAGCTCACACTCGGCCTTGGCCGCCGCCACCACCAGCTCACTCAGAACAGCCTTCGGCTGCTCCGGCGCGGTGACGCAGACGGCGTCCTTCCGCATGACGCCTGCGGCCAGCGCGGCCAGACGCTCCACCGAGCGGCTCACACCGTCCGGGCCGATGGCCGTGACGGCGCAGACCGGCATATTGGGCAGGGCCGATGCCAGACCGGCATCCGGCAGCTCCACCACTGCCAGCTTGCAGCCTGCCGCACCAAAGCAGCGGGCCGCAGCCGCCAGCTCTGCCGCCTCACGGGGCAGAGGCTTTGCGGCACTGAGAGCCTCAGCAGCCTGACAGAGCAGCACCGGGTCCACCGACACGCCGCCGATGGCGATGCGGGCCGACAGCGGCTCACAGCCGGCGCGGTAGAAGCCGGTGTGGAACGCCGCCTCCCGGAGGATGGCCGCCAGCAGACCGGCAGCAGCGGTCTTGCCCGCCGTGCCGGCCACACCGACGAACTGCACCTTCTGGACATCCGCCGTCAGGGCAGCGCGCAGCTCCTCCGCCGGGGCAAAGCCCTCGGGCAGAGAAGAGAAATATTCGTTTGCCTGTTCGATGGTCATTGCGTCAATCCTCGTTTCGATGTTTGTAGAGCAGTCAGCACATCCTGCACAGGGCCAGACAGAACAACCCCACCAGAATACCGGCCATCACGCCCGAAAAATCCAGCCAGACGTCGGTGAGCTGGCTGCTCCGGCCATCGCTGAACATCTGGATGGTCTCGTCCGTCAGAGCCGTGAGCAGACCGCCCAGGATCGGCCACGAGATGTGAACGAAAAAGTGCCGGGTGTAGACCCGCAGGCAGAGAGTGAGCAGGAAGCCTTCCAGCGCATACTCGCAGAAATGTGCCAGCTTGCGCACGATGTGGTCTGTCAGGTGGTTTGCCGCGCCGGGCATTCCCAGACGGGTGAACACCTTTTTCATCAGAAGCAATACTCGTCCGCTTGCCGTTTCCGAGACGTCACCGATCTGCATGGAGTTGGAGAAGATGAATACGATGCAGGCGATGAGTGCAAAGGTAAAGATGACTCGTGCCGCAATGAGCCAGGGAGAAGTTTTTTGCATATCAGGATCCGTTTTCCGCATCAGCCCAGGGCCTTGATGCTCTGCTCAATGTTGGCAAGCTTGTCCTGGCTCTTGGCGTGCTTATTGCGGATGTCCTCCACCAGAGCGGCGGGAGCGCGCTCGACGAACTTGGGGTTGTTGAGCTGGTTCTCGAACATGGCCAGTTCCTTCTCGGCCTTGGCCTTTTCCTTGTTCAGGCGGGCCAGCTCCTTGTCGCGGTCGATGAGCTCCATCATGGGGATGAAGCCGCGGGCGGCGTGGGTGGACACCTGCACCATGCCGTCGGTGCTGCCCTCATACTTTTCGGTGAAGGTCACATCGGTGGCGAAGGCGAACTTTGCCAGATAGACCTCGGCGTTCTGGAAGGGAGCCGGGTCAGCCGTCTCGATGATCATGCTGGTCTTCTTGGCGGGGTGGACGTTCATCTCGGTGCGCATGGTACGCACAGCCTTGATGTAGTCCATCACCTTCTCGAAAGCTTCCTCTTCGTCGGCCCAGTTGTGAGCTTCATCGAAGGTGGGCCAGCTCTGGGTCATGATGGTCTCGGCAGAGCCGGGCAGAGCCTGATACAGCTCCTCGGTGATGAAGGGCATGAAGGGGTGCAGCAGCTTGAGGGCCTTGTCCAGCACATACACCAGCACGCGGCGGGCAGTGTCGGCCTGCTCGGCGTCGCCGGAGTTCAAGCGGGGCTTTGCGATTTCGATGAACCAGTCGCAGTAGACGTCCCAGATGAAGCTGTTGATCTTGGCAGCGGCCAGACCCATCTCGTAGTGGTCGAGGTTGTCGCTCATGGCGCCGGCCACCTGATTCAGCTTGGTCAGCACCCACTTGTCGCTCATGTCCAGCTTATCCTCGCTGGGCAGGCCGGGCTGGAAGTCCTCGGGCAGGTTCATCAGCACGAAGCGGGTAGCGTTCCACAGCTTGTTTGCAAAGTTGCGGGCAGCCTCCACCTTCTTCTCGCTGTAGCGCATGTCATTGCCCGGGGTAGAGCCGTCCACCAGCATGAAGCGCAGGGCGTCAGCGCCGTACTGGGCGATGACTTCCAGCGGGTCGATGCCGTTGCCGAGGCTCTTGGACATCTTGCGGCCCTGGCTGTCGCGGACGATGCCGTGGATGCAGACGGTGTCGAAGGGAGCCTTGCCGGTGTAAGCCAGACCGGAGAAGATCATGCGGCTGACCCAGAAGCCGATGATGTCGTAGCCGGTGACGAGGGTGTTGGTGGGATAGAAGTACTTCAGGTCGGCACTGTCCTCGTTGGGCCAGCCCAGAGTGCTGAAGGGCCACAGAGCGGAAGAGAACCAGGTGTCGAGGGTATCGGGGTCCTGGGTGAGCCTGGTGCCGCCGCACTTGGGGCAGGTGCAGGGTGCGCTCTTGGCGACCACAGTCTCGCCGCAGTCGTCGCAGTACCAGGCCGGGATCTGGTGGCCCCACCACAGCTGGCGGCTGATGCACCAGTCGCGGGTGTTCTTCATCCAGTTCATATAGTTCTTGGTGAAGCGCTCCGGCACGAACTTGATGTCGCCCTTCTCCACGCTCTCGATGGCGGGCTTGGCCAGAGGCTCCATCTTGACGAACCACTGCTTGGACACCATGGGCTCGATGGTGGAGTGGCAGCGGTAGCAGGTGCCGACTTCGTGCTTCAGAGGCTCGATCTCCTTCAGGAAGCCGCCCTCCTTCAGGTCCGCGAGGATGGCCTTGCGGGCCTCGAGGGTGGTCATGCCGGCATACTTGCCGCAGTCCAGCACATGAGGCTCGTTGACGGTGTTCTTGCCTGCAGCAAACAGAGCATCGGCAGCAGCCTTGTCGGCGGCGCCGGTCATGTGGCCGTCGTAGGTAAAGACGCGGACGATGGGCAGGTCATGGCGCAGGCCGACCTCAAAGTCGTTGGGGTCGTGGGCCGGGGTGATCTTCACGACGCCGGTACCCTTGGTCATGTCGGCATGCTCGTCGCAGACGATGGGGATCTCCTTGTTCAGCAGGGGCAGGATGACATGGCAGCCGTGCAGATGAGCATAGCGGGGGTCATCGCCGTTGATGGCAACAGCGGTATCGCCCAGCATGGTCTCGGGACGGGTGGTAGCCAGTTCCAGCATCTCGCCGGTCTCCTTGACCGGGTAGAGCAGGTGCCAGAAGCTGCCGTCCTTTTCCTCATACTCCACCTCGGCGTCGGAAATGGAGGTGTTGCAGTGGGGACACCAGTTGACCATGCGGTTGCCGCGGTAGATGAGGCCCTTGTCGTACAGGCGGACAAAGACTTCCTTGACAGCCGCAGAGCAGCCCTCGTCCATGGTGAAGCGCTCACGCTCCCAGTCGCAGCTGCTGCCCAGCTTCTTCAGCTGGCTGACGATGCGGTTGCCGTACTTGGTCTTCCAGGCCCAGGCGCGCTCCAGGAAGCCGTCGCGGCCCACCATTTCCTTGGTCAGGCCCTCAGCACGCATGGCCTCCACGACCTTGGCCTCCGTAGCAATGGAAGCGTGGTCTGTGCCAGGCACCCACAGGGCGGCATAGCCCTGCATCCGCTTGGTGCGGATGAGGATGTCCTGCATGGTGTTGTCCACGGCGTGGCCCATGTGGAGCTGGCCGGTGACGTTCGGAGGGGGCATCACGATGGTATAGGGCTTCTTGTCGGGGTCGGCCTTGGTGTGGAAGTAGCCGCCATCCAGCCAGAACTGGTAGATGCGGTCTTCCACCTGGCTCGGATCATACTGTTTTGCAAGTTCTTTCATAGTATCCTCCCAGATGAATAATTGGAGTGGGACGAAAAAAGCCGCCCCACGGAGCGTTCCATGGGACGGCTGTAATATAACCGCGGTACCACCCAAATTGCACACGGCTTTCTGCCGCATGCCCCTTGATGCCCCGATAACGTGGGGCAGACCCGGAGGCGACTACTCTTGTTTCCCCGCCTCTGCTCAAAAGCGACAGCACGCCGCACCGCCATACCGGGTTTTCAGCAGCCCCCGGCTCTCTGGATGGCGAAAACGACACACACTCTTTTTCCTTGCATTTATAAAAAGAATATAGCGTTTTTTGTGCGTTTTGTCAATCTCTTTTTGTCCGGAACAAAATTTTCACATCCTTGTGCGGGGCCTTCGCTCCCTGCGTCAGGCAGATTTTTTCTTCTCACCCTTCCGCGTCCAGAAGCTCCGTTTTCAGCCGGGCAATGAGCCGCTCCATCAGGGCCACACGGTTGAAGGGGGTCATGAGATAGAAGCCGTCGGCGTAGGGCAGAGCCTCCCGGGCCATCTGCATCGACACCTCAAGGCCCAGCGCCTCGCCCTGCTCCCGGTCGAGGCCCGCGAAGCGCTGGATGATGTCCTCCTCCACATGGATGCCGTTGATCTCGTTTTCCATAAAGATTGCGTTCCGCTGGCTGACCACGGGCATGATGCCGGCCAGAATTTTAGCCCGTTCACCCAGTGTCTGACGGGCCTTGCGGAGATTCTCCACCGCCTGTGCCGACAGCACCGGCTGGGTCAGGAAGCCCGACATCCCGTTTTCCAGCTTTTCCACAGCCCGGCGCAGCTCCACCTCAAAGTTCCGGGCGTTGAGGTTCAGCGCACCAAGGACGGTCATGGCCGAGGGCATCTCCCGGCCCTCCCCGGCCAGCGAGACGATGTACTGGGCCAGCTTGCGGGAGTTGAACTGGTAGACATTCTTCACCTCGTCCCGCTCTGCGGTGGGGATGGGGTCGCCGGTGATGGCCAGCACCTCCCGCACGCCCTCGGCGTAAAGGCCCAGCAGAAGGGCCTTGGTGGCGTTGAGGTTGCGGTCGCGGCAGGTCATGTGGGGCAGAGCACACATTCCCAGTTCCCGGTGTACCCGGCAGGCCACGAGGGAGGAATCCATCCGGGCCTGCGCGATGGGGCAGTCGGCGATGGTCAGCAGGTCAGCGCCTGCGGCCTGCAGCCGCCGTGCGCCGTCCAGATAGCCACTCAGGTCGGCCACCCGGGGCGAATCCAGTTCAATGGCGATGACCTTCTCACCTGCGTTCAATTTCCGCAGGAAGGCATCATCTTTTTCCACCGCCGGTGCAGTCCCGGTGGAAAGCTTCGCTGCCGGAGCGGCTTCGGTCCGCCGGGGCAGGGCATCCAGCTCTGCACACAGGGCCGCGATGTGGGCGGGCGTCGTGCCGCAGCAGCCGCCCAAAATACGGACGCCCGCAGCGGCGATCTGCCCCATCTCCCGGGCAAAATACTCAGGCTTGCCCTGATACAGCACCCGCGCCCGGGTGACCACCGGATAGCCCGCGTTGGGCATCACCGACAGGGGCAGCAGCGTCTCGCCAAGGCTCTGCACCAGTTTCTTCATCGCACCGGGGGCCGAGACGCAGTTCAGGCCCACGGCGTCCACCACGCCGCTCTGCTCCATCCGGCGCAGCAGGTCGCGGAACAGCAGGCCCTCGCGGGTGTAGCCGTCCGGCAGCACCGCGAAGGACACCATGACAAAGGCGTCCGGCACGGCCACACGCAGTGCCTTTACCGCCTCCACAATGCCCACATCGGAGCTGAGCGTCTCAAAGAGGAAATTCTTTGCCCCCAGTGCGGCGAACTGCTGCGCCACAAGGCCGTAAGCGCTGCTGGCCGGGGCAGCCTCGGTGTCCGGGGCAGGGCCGAGGTCAGCAAAGACGGCGGCGTCCTTCTCCGCAGCGGCATCACAGGCCAGCTTCCAGCCCGCCTCGGCCAGCTCTTCCCAGCCCGGCATCTGGGCCGCCGCCATCCGGGGCAGACCGAAGGTGTTGGTCTTGATAGCCTGCGCACCGGCGGCCAGATATTCCGCATGGACCTTCTTCACGCCCTCGGGGTCGGTGAGGTTGGCCATTTCGCAGTCCGCGCCCGGTGCCGCTTTATAATAGGTACCCATGCCGCCGTCGAACAAAAGCGGCTTGTGGGCAAGATGCTCTCGGATGTCCGTCATAGAAAGGTTCTCCTTTTTTATTTTCCTTGATTTTATAAAGAAATTCAGGTATAATTTTTGTATGAAAGTGAGGTGCTTTTGGATGCCCAAGATTCGTTCCAGCGCAGACCTGCGCAACAACTACAATGAGATCTCCACCTTCTGCCACGACTACGCCGAGCCGGTGTTCATCACCAAAAATGGCAAAGGCGACCTTGCCGTGATGAGCATCGAGACCTACGAGGCCCTGACCGCCCGGTTCGATTTGTATGCGAAATTGCAGGAAGGTCTGGATGACGTGGCGGCGGGAAGAACGCGCCCCTGGGAAGATGTCCGCAAAGAGCTGTCGAAGCAATGGGGGCTTGAATGAACTACAAGATTCATGTCTCTCACGCCGCCGAGCACGACCTGCACTCTGCCGCAAACTACATTGCTCACCAACTGCAAAATCCGCTGGCCGCTCGCCGGATGCTGGCAAATGCACTTGCAAGCATCGACTCGCTCGAAACATTTCCCGGACGCTTTCCGGTGATCGATGAGCCGCTTCTTGCCTCTCATCAGCTCCATTTTGTCCCTGTGCAGAATTATCTTCTGTTCTATAGGATCGACTCTTCCACCCAGACCGTCCACATCCTCCGCTTCCTGTATGGTCACAGCGACTGGCAGGCTATCCTGCGGGCGGATGTTCTTCCAACCTGAGCATTCTCCCCGGCTCTTTGCCGGGGAGAATTTTTGTGCAGTCATCTTCAGTTTAATGAAGTTTGCACACTTGTCAAGCATTTTTGCCCCGAAGCAGCCCATTTTGCTTGCGTCGAAGCCGGTTTTGTGCTATTCTATGCATATTTACAATGGTTGGGAGGAATGTATCATGCGCCACGCCGGCACACAGGAGATCGAAACGCCGCGGCTGCTTCTGCGCCGCCTTATGCCGTCGGATGCCCCGATGATGTACGCAAATTGGGCCAACGACCCGGAAGTCACCCGCTGGCTGCGCTGGACGCCGCACAAGGATGTGGCCGAGACGCAGGAGCTTCTGAGCGCATGGGCGCTGCTCTATCCCAACGAGGACTACTACCAGTGGGCCATCGTGGAAAAGGCCACCGGACAGGTGTTCGGCTCCATCAGCCTCTACAACAGCCTGCTGGGAGAACCGGCACAGCGAAATGAATGGCCGGGATTTGACCTCTCCGAGGGCATCTGGGAGCCGGGCTACTGCATCGGCAGAGCATGGTGGGGCAAAGGCTGCACCACCGAGGCTCTGAACGCTCTGGTAGAATACTGGTTCAAGAATACAGACAGTAATTGGCTTGCCTGCTCCCACGCCGTGGAGAACCCCGCCAGCGGCAAGGTCATGATGAAAGCAGGCTTTGTCTACGACCACGAGGCCGTCTACCACAAATTCGACGGTACAGCGATACCCTGCAAGTGCTATGCCCTGACGCGAGAACACTACGGATCGCTATATCCTCCAAACGAATAACAGAAAGGAATCATTTTGAGCGAACTTTACGATATTTTAGTCGAAACTCCCCCGACGAAGGTCATCCTTCTCGCCCTCGACCAGGGCCTGTGGGACTGCGAGCGCAGCCTTGCCGAGCTGGCTGCGCTGTGTGAGGCCAACCACATGGAGGCCGTGGCCGAAGTCACCCAGAAGCGCCAGACCCCTGAGACCGGCATCGTGCTGGGCAGCGGCAAGCTGGAAGAAGCCGCTGCTGCCGCAGCAGAGCTGGGGGCCGAGTGCGCCGTCTTCGACGGTGAGCTGACCGGCAGCCAGATCCGCAACATCTCCACGGCCCTCGGCGGTCTCGAGGTCATCGACCGCACCATGCTCATCCTCGAGATCTTCCGCAGCCGTGCCGTGACCAACGAAGGCAAGCTGCAGACCGAGCTGGCCCTCCTGCGCTACCGTCTGCCCCGCCTGCAGGGCATGGGCGAAAGCCTGAGCCGTCAGGGCGGCGGCGGTGGCGGTGGCGGCGGCGCCCGCCGTGGTGCCGGTGAAACGAAGCTCGAGCTTGACCGCCGCCACGTCCACGCCCGCATCGACGCACTGGCTGAGAAACTGGCCGAGATGGAAAAGCGCCGGGGCGAGAGCCGGAAAGCCCGCGCCAAGACCGGAATGCCGGTGGTCAGCCTCGTGGGCTACACCAACGTGGGCAAATCCAGCCTGATGAACGCCCTCTGCGGCCCCAGCGTCGCCGAGGCCGATATGCTCTTTGCCACCCTCGACCCCACCAGCCGGAAGCTCGTCCTGCCCAGCGGCATGGCCGTTCTGCTGGTGGACACCGTCGGCTTCGTCTCCCATCTGCCCCACAATCTGGTGGAAGCATTCAAGTCCACGCTGGAAGAGGCTGCATGGTCGGACGTCATCGTCCGGGTGGCCGACGCCGGCGATGAGCAGCGGGAAGAGCAGCTGGCCGTCACCGACGAAGTGTTGGACGGCCTCGACTGCGCCGACATTCCCCGCCTGACCGTCTACAACAAGTGCGACAAGCCCGGCGCGCTGAGCTTCGACCCCGACATCCTGCTCACCAGCGCCAAGACCGGCTACGGCCTCGACAAGCTGCTGGCCAAGCTGGACGAGACCCTCAGCGACCGCGTCCACACCATCCGCGTTCTCCTGCCCTACGATAAGCTGGGCCTCGCCGCCCCCATGCGGGAGCGCGGCAGCGTCCAGCTCGAGGAGTACCGCGAAGACGGCCTCTACCTCGAAGGCATCGTCAAGACCGAAGACCTCCACTGCTTCGAGGGCTATCTGGTCTGAGGACCCGCATACGAAAAGAACCGGACTCCGCAGAGTCCGGTTCTTTTGCATTTCAAGGCATCAGCCTGCGGCAGAGGGCGCTTCCTCTGCGCCCATCATCTGGTCGTACCGGCCGGTGAACACCCGTCCCGGCAGGGCCGCCGTCAGGGCGAGGGCGGCGGTGAACCGCTCCTCATCGGTCAGCTCTTCCTCCACCGGAGGGAAGTGCGCGAGCACTTCGTCCAGCTGCTTTTTGACCTCCCGGGCCACAAAGATGCCCCGGTCGGTGAGGTAGATCTTGCCGTAATACTCCTTGACGATCATCCCCCGCTCCATCAGCAGGTTCAGCACCCGCACCACCGAGGGTTTGGTCACGCCCAGCTTCTCGGCGATGCTGCGGGAGCTGATGTCAAGATGGGTCTGCGAGACCTCATAGATCGCGAGCAGGTACCGCAGGTGTGCTGGCGTCAGTTCCATCTCGTATCACTCTCTTTTCGTTATATCACACGAACTCTTGGTTTACAAAAGGGGCGCGGGCCAAAGCCTTGACCCGCGCCCCCTTCTCCTACGCGATCGCTCAGTGGCAGCCACCGCCGCAGCTGCTGCAGTTTCCACTGCAGCCGCCGTCACAGCCGCCGCTGCATCCACTGCAGCCGCCATGCTTATGAGAGTGCCAGGTGATCCAGCCTACACCGCCAAACACGATGGCTCCGACGATGATCGTCGGCAGATTGAAATTAGCAGCCAGAAACTCCATCATAACAATGCACTCCTTTCAGCGCGTTTTGAGAAGTTTTTTACTTGATCTTGGAAACGTCGATCTTGACTTCGTTGTCGTTCACATACTTGTTGGGACGGAACATCAGATACAGGAAGGCAGCGACGATGACCACGGCCACGACGGTGAAGAAGTTGAAGCCCACCTCACCGGTGATGAGGCCGCCCAGCTGGTACACGACCAGAGCGGAGCAGTAGGCCAGTGCGCACATATAACCGATGGCGATGGCGGTCCACTTGCCGTTGTTCATCTCACGCTTGATCGCACCCATAGCAGCGAAGCAGGGAGCGCACAGCAGGTTGAAGATCATGAATGCATAAGCGCTCAGAGCGGTGTAATCAGCAGCAACGAGGCTCCAGATCTCGTCGCCGTTCTCAGACAGCTCCTCGCCGCCAAAGTGGTACAGGACGCCGAAGGTACCAACGACGTTCTCCTTGGCGATCAGGCCGGACACGGAAGCGACGGTAGCTTTCCAGTTGCCGAAGCCCAGAGGCGCGAAGATCCAAGCGACTTTGGTTGCGATAGCAGCCAGGACGGAGTTGTCCTGATCCTCGACCATGCCGAAGGCGCCGTTCTCGAAGCCGAAGCCCTGCAGGAACCAGATGGCGACGGTTGCCAGCAGAATGACGGAACCAGCACGCTTGATGAAGGACCAGCCGCGCTCCCAGGTAGCACGGAAGACGTTGCCCCAAGCGGGGATGTGGTATGCGGGCAGCTCCATAACAAAGGGAGCAGGGTCACCTGCGAAGAGCTTGGTCTTCTTCAGGATGATACCAGAGCAGATGATGGCAGCCATGCCGATGAAGTAAGCGGAGACAGCCACCAGAGAAGAACCGCCGAACAGCGCACCTGCGATGAGGCCGATGATGGGCATCTTAGCGCCGCAGGGGATGAAGCAGATGGTCATGATGGTCATACGGCGGTCGCGCTCGTTCTCGATGGTACGAGAAGCCATGACGCCCGGGACGCCGCAGCCCGTGCCGACCAGCACGGGAATGAAGCTCTTACCGGACAGGCCGAACTTCCGGAAGATACGGTCCATGATGAAGGCGACACGGGACATATAGCCGATGTCCTCCAGGATGGACAGCAGGAAGAACAGGACCAGCATCTGGGGAACGAAGCCCAGGACCGCGCCGACACCGGCGACGATGCCGTCCATGATCAGGCCGTACAGCCAGCCTGCCACGCCGATGCTCTCGAGGAAACCGCCCAGCGCATTGGGGACGATCTCGCCGAACAGGACGTCGTTGGTCCAGTCGGTGGCAAACGTGCCGATGGCCCAGCCGCCGTCAGCGATGGAAGTACCCATGGACAGGGAGTACATCAGATACATGATGACTGCGAAGATGGGCAGAGCCAGAACACGGTTGGTGACGATCTGATCGACCTTATCGGAAACGGTCAGGTGCTCGACGCGGGCCTTCTTCTTGACAGCCTTATCGACGACACCGTTGATGTATGCGTAACGCTGGTTGGTGATGATGCTCTCGGCGTCATCGTCCATCTCAGCCTCGCAGTCCTTGATGTGCTGGTCGATGTGAGCGATCAGGTCGGAAGAGAGCTTCAACTCATCCATGACCTTGTCGTCGCGCTCGAACAGCTTGACAGCGTACCAGCGCAGGAAGCGGTCATCGACTTTGCCCTGGATGGACTCCTCGATGTGAGCGATGGCGTGCTCGACGCTGCCGGTGAAGACGTGGGGCAGCTCGCCGCCCTTGCCAGCCTTTGCAGCAGCCATAGCAGCCTTTGCAGCAGCCTCGGTGCCTTCGCCCTTCAGTGCGCTGATCTCAACAGCCTGACAGCCCAGCTCGGCGCTCAGCTTCTTCAGGTCGATCTTATCGCCGTTCTTGCGGACGAGGTCGATCATGTTGACAGCCATGACCACGGGGATGCCCAGCTCGATGAGCTGAGTGGTCAGGTACAGGTTGCGCTCGATGTTGGTGCCATCAATGATGTTCAGGATAGCATCGGGCTTCTCCTTGACCAGGTAAGTACGGGAGACGACCTCTTCCAGAGTGTACGGAGACAGGGAGTAGATACCGGGCAGGTCCTGGATGATGACATCCTTCTCGCCCTTCAGCTTGCCTTCCTTCTTCTCGACGGTAACGCCGGGCCAGTTGCCGACGTACTGATTAGAGCCGGTCAGATTGTTGAACAGGGTAGTCTTACCACAGTTCGGGTTGCCGGCCAGTGCAATTTTAATGCTCATTGCAACTCCTTTTCTCTCGTTACGATCAAACGACTTCGATCATTTCGGCGTCGGCCTTGCGCACGCTCAGCTCGTAGTTGCGCACAGTCAGCTCCATCGGGTCACCCAGAGGGGCCACCTTGCGGACATAGATCTCCACACCCTTGGTGATGCCCATGTCCATGATGCGGCGCTTGACCGGGCCTTCGCCGTGCAGGCGCGCCACGGTGGCAGTCTCGCCGACCTTAACGTCTTTCAGAGTCTTCATAAAAAATCCTCCTCTACTTGTCTTTCTATTCAGAGACTATCCAGTTTCGGAGCGTCTCCCAAACAGCGTTTTGCCGCTGCTCAGCCAACCATAATGCGGTTTGCCATCGTCTTGTCGAGGGCCAGACGGCTCTCCTTGACCTGAACGATGAGGTTGCCTGCGATCTCATTGACGACAGTCACCTGACTGCCCACCACGAAACCAAGCTCTGCCAGATGCAGACGCACTTCATCCTTGCCGGTGATCTTCTGGATGGTGACGGTATCGCCTGCTTTTGCCATAGTCAAAGGCATCATAATTGTTCCACTCCCATTCGTGCTCCCCATTCTGCGGGGAGCTTTTCGGTTCGCTTTTTTTCATCCTCGGGGATGGTCGCACCAACCAGACGCCGCAACGCGCTCGCTCATGCCCGCGTCCCCCTCCGAAAAGCTACGGCAGTTAGTCAGTCGCAACTATCAGCATGGATAGTTTATACTTACTAACCCGCATTGTCAACCATTTTCCGGCTCAAAAAAGTTAGTTTGTATGAACAAACAAATTTTCTTCCCTTATTTCAAGAAGATTTTTGCAGTTTCTATATGCTAACTTTGTTTGCACATATTTACGATTTTTCTCTTTTACACTCCCCGCAAATGACACAGCCGCCCGGTGCAGGGGGTATTCTGCAACGAGCGGCCGCGTGTCAAAAGGAGGATTCTTCCCGCCAGGGCGTGGTTTCGCTCTGGCGGGCGCCAGGATAAAAAGAGAGTATTTGGAAGAGAATGTCAAAATTCAGGAGCGTCAGGCTGCAACAGCCAGACGCTGGATGGGCGTTCCGCTGCGGAACAAACGGAGATATACTGCCGTACACTTGTTCAGCTGAGCAAAATGCCGCTGGGCAGCACTGGGGTCACCATAGGCTTTCCAGCAGCCGCAGCAGGTGAAATTGCGGCCCGCATTTTCGATAAAGCCCACCACATCGTAAAGCGGATAGCCCAGAAATACGCCGATCTCATGGGGAAAATCGGCCTCGCAGCAGAGCCGGCGGGACAGCTGCCGCAAAAGCGGCGCGTAGTCGTCCGACTGCTCAGGCAGAGTGTAGCCTTCCCTGCGCAGGAAATCCCGCACCTGCGGCTGGGTCAGCACAGCGCGGAGCTTGCTCTCGCGGTAGACGTACACCAGATACCGGTGGGTCTGCACACAGCCCTTGAGGACGCGGACGCAGAGGCCCTTTTCGCCCAGCTGTTCGTTCCAGCTGCGGACGCGGCGGGCAAGGTCGGCGCAGTCGCTCGTCTCGTAGCGGAAAAGTCCCGCAGGCTTTAAGCTGGCCAGCACCGGGGCGCACTGTTCGATCATGACTGTCTCAAAGTTGCGTTCCATGTCTTCGGCCTCCCTGCCCGTTTTCCACTATTGTCTCCTGCCGTGTAGTGCTTATGCAGGAGATGCGGTTAGAAAAAGCTAACCAAAATTTCAAAAAGAATGCGGCAGCCTGCCCCTCTCGAGCTTCTTCCGCTTCTTGGTTAGTCATTTCTAATGCGGCATTATCTTACCATAGGTCCGGCTCTGTGTCAACACCTTTTTTGCAAAAATATTTGCTCCATTTTCTCTGCCGTGCTATACTGAGCCAAAGCTGATATAAAGGAATGGTATCCCCATGCATCTTATCTCACCCGAAGAGCTGACCTCGACCATCTCCGACCGTCTGGCCCGACAGTCTGCCCTCCTCGTCGCACTGGACGGCCGCTGCGGCAGCGGCAAAACGACGCTGGCCGCACAGCTGGCAGAGCGTTTTCCTCAAAGCATCACCGTCCACACCGATGACTTCTATCTCCCGCCATCCCGGCGTGTCACGGGCTGGGAGAGCATTCCCTGCGCCAACATGGACATCCAGCGCCTGCGGAATGAGGTCGTCGCTCCCGCCCGGGCGGGGCAGGCATTCTCCTACCAGGCCTACTCCTGCCGCGAAGGTGCCTATCTGCCGCCGCGTCCCCTCGGCCCTGCGCCGCTGGTCATCGTGGAGGGAAGCTACAGCCATCACCCCAGCCTTGCACCCTATTATGATATAAGAATATTCGTCACCTGCTCTCCCGATGAGCAGGCCCGGCGGCTCCGCAGACGGGAGGGGGAGCGGTATTCGAATTTTGTGGAGCGGTGGATCCCGCTGGAAGAGGGGTATTTTGCAAATTACTCCATTGAGGAGAACGCGGAGATGATGGTCGTTACTGATTGACGGCATCACGCGCCGGTGCGCGGGGTTAGAGCGCTTTTACGCTGGGCTAAGTTCTCTTTTGCGCACCAAAAGAGAACCAGAAATGGTTCTCGCGCCGGTGGCGCGGGGCTGGTTTTTTCTTTTGGTCAAGCGGCTTGCGCTCCGCGCGGGCCAGAGATAGGGAGGGGTGTTTCGAATCCCCCCTCCCTACCTCTGGACTCCACTCTCCCCGC
>ENA-OZZE01000220-OZZE01000220.1-human-gut-metagenome-genome-assembly--contig:-NODE-220-length-15986-cov-5.997991_pt1 | contig 15986 bp, 10 predicted proteins | sample MGYA00243643_ERZ654143 | MGnify/ENA primary metagenome ERZ654143 (study PRJEB26926, sample SAMN06165200) | human gut metagenome | biome: ENVO:00009003; feature: ENVO:2100002; material: ENVO:00002003...
GATAGGCTCCGGTCTCGTGGGCTCGGAGATGTGTATAAGAGACAGCTCCAGAAGGACACGGGCCGCATCCTCTGCGTCGTCACCCCCGGCGAGGCCGAGGCCACCCATTTTGCCGACGACCTCAAGACGCTGGGGCTCTCGGCGGCGGTGTTTCCGCCCCGGGACTTCATGCTCCGCCCCGTCGAGGGCGCGGGCCGCGAGTACGAGTACCGGCGTCTGTCGGTGCTGGGCGCACTGGCGGGCGGACGGCTGAACGCCGTCTGCGTCCCCGCCGAGGCCCTGCTCCAATACACTGTGCCGCAGGATGAGTTCCAGAAGAACACCCTCACCCTCAAGCCCGGCATGGTCTACAACCGCGAAGCGCTGGTGGAGCGGCTCTTCGCCGCCGGATACGTGCGGCGCAGTCAGGTGGACGGCCCGGGACAGTTCAGCGTCCGGGGCGACATCGTGGACATCTACGCTCCCGATATGCGCCAGCCCGCCCGTGTGGAGTACTGGGACGACGAGATAGACTCCCTCGCCTCCTTCGACCTGCTGACCCAGCGGCGGGACGGTGCGCTGGAAAAGATCTATCTTTCCCCCGCCCGTGAGGTGCTGTTCGGCAGCACCGCCGACACGGCGGAGGCCCTTCGCGCCGCCCAGAAGAAAGCCCGCGGCAAGCGCCGCACCGCCCTCGAAAAGGCCATGGAGTCCGACCTCGCCCAGCTGGACAGCGGCGTTATGCCCGAGGCTATGGACAAATACTACGGTCTGCGGTACGAGACGCCCGCCACCCTCCTGGACCACCTGAGCAGCCCCATCTTCATCCTCGACGAGGTGGGCGGCATCCGGGACGCCCAGAAGGCCACCGAGTTCCGCCGCAGCGAAGAGCTGACCGGCCTGCTCGAGGAGGGCGTCATCTGCCCCGGCCTCGATGTGCTCTACCAGACCATGGACGACCTCGCCATTGCGGCGCAGGACCAGAGCACCCTGCTCTGCGAGAACTTCCTGCGGGGCATGAACGAGTTCAAGCTGAAAGACCTCATCAACGCCGAGGCGTTCGCGGCCCCCAACTGGGGCGGCGACCTCGCTTCTCTGCGGGAAGACCTCGACCCGCTGGTCCAGCAGGGGTACGCCGTGGCCCTTTTCGCCGGCACGCCCAAGGGTGCAGCAGCCCTCACCCGCGATTTGGCTGACAAGGGCTATGCCGTCAGCATGAGCCGGGACGTCCGGCCCGCGAAAGGTCTGGTTCAGGTACTGCCCGGCCACCTCACGGCGGGCTGCACCTTCCCGTTCGCCCGCGTGGCGGTCATCTCGTCCCGGCGTCACGGTCTGGACGACGAGGCCGCCGAGAACAAAAAGCGCAAGAAGAACAAAAACGCCCTGTCCAGCCTCTCGGACATCAAGCCCGGCGACTATGTGGTGCATCAGAGCCACGGCATCGGCATGTATGCGGGCATCCAGCGTCTCGAGGTGCAGGGCGCGATAAAAGATTACCTGAAGATCCAGTATTCCGGCTCCGACGTGCTGTATGTGCCGGTGACTCAGCTCGATCTGCTGAGCCGCTACACCGCCCCCGGCGACGAGGAAAAGGTGAAGCTTGCAAAGCTGGGCGGCACCGAGTGGCAGCGCACCCGCGCCAAGGTCAAAAAGGCCACCGAAGAGATGGCCCAGGAGCTCATCGAGCTCTACGCCCGCCGCCGTCAGGCCACAGGCTACGCCTTCCCCGCCGACGGCGAGTGGCAGAGCGATTTCGAGTCCCGCTTCGAGTACGACGAGACGGACGACCAGCTCACCGCCACCGCCGAGATCAAAAAGGACATGGAAAAGGGCTGGCCTATGGACCGCCTGCTCTGCGGCGACGTGGGCGTCGGCAAAACAGAGGTCGCCTTCCGCGCAGCCTTCAAGTGCGTCATGGGCGGCAAGCAGTGCGCCATTCTGGCCCCCACCACCCTGCTGGCGTGGCAGCACTACAACAGCATCATCTCCCGCATGGAGGCGTTCCCGGTGAAAGTCGGGCTGCTCTCCCGCTTCCGCACCGCCAAACAGCAGAAAGAGACCCTGCGGGGCCTGCAGGCCGGCAGCGTGGACATCGTCATCGGCACCCACCGCCTCCTCTCCAAGGACGTCCGGTTCCACGACCTGGGCCTTGTCATCATCGACGAGGAGCAGCGTTTCGGCGTCAAGCACAAGGAGAAGCTGAAAGAGAACTTTATCGGCGTGGACATGCTGACCCTCTCGGCCACCCCCATCCCCCGCACCCTGAACATGGCCATGAGCGGCATCCGCGACCTCTCCACCATCGAGCAGCCGCCCATCGAGCGCCAGCCGGTGGAGACGTTCGTGTTGGAATACAATGACGTCATCCTCGCCGAAGCCATGAAGAAGGAGCTGGCCCGGGGCGGTCAGGTCTACTACCTGCACAACCGGGTGGACAACATCGAGTCCTGCGCCGCCCACGTCAGCCAGATGGTACCCGGGGCGCGGGTGGGCATCGCCCACGGCAAGATGACCGAGGAAGAGCTGAACCCCGTCTGGCAGCATCTGCTGAACGGCGAGATCGACATCCTCGTCTGCACCACCCTCATCGAGACGGGCATTGACGTGCGCAACTGCAACACCCTCATCATCGAGGACGCCGACCGGATGGGTCTGGCCCAGCTGTACCAGATCCGGGGCCGCGTGGGCCGCTCGGGCCGGAAAGCCTACGCCTACTTCACCTTCCGGCGGGACAAGACCCTCACCGACATCGCCCAGAAGCGGCTTTCGGCTATCCGGGAGTTCACAGCCTTCGGCTCCGGCTTCCGCATCGCCATGCGCGACTTACAAATTCGCGGCGCGGGCAGTCTGCTGGGCCACAGCCAGCACGGCCACATGGAGGCTGTCGGCTATGACCTTTACGTCAAGATGCTGGGTCAGGCCATTGCCCGGGCCAAGGGCGAGCCCATCCAGCGGGACAAGAGCGAATGCCTCGTGGACCTGCGGGTGGACGCCTTCATCCCGGAGAAGTATATTGCCGACGGCCCGGGCCGCATCGAGGCCTACAAACGCATTGCCGCCATCCAGACCCCCGAGGACGCCGCCGACGTGCTGGACGAACTCATCGACCGCTACGGCGACCCGCCGCCCTCCGTCAGCGACCTCGTGAACGTCTCGCTGGTGCGGGTCCAGGCTGCCGCCGTGGGCGTCTACGAAGTCACCCAGAAAAAGGACACCCTGCTGTTACAGGTGGAGACGCTGGACCTGGCCATGATACGCGGCCTGCTCATCGCTTTCAATGGCCGGGTGACGGCAGGAGCCGGCACCAAGCCCTACCTCTCGGTGACTCTCCAACCCGACGAAAAGCCGCTGGAACTGCTGCAAAGCATCCTCAAGGCGATGGCCGACATCCTTGCTGCCCCGCCGGAAGAAAACACCGGCAAAAAATAAATTTCACTAGGAGTACACTTATGAAGAAGAAACTCATCGCGCTCATCTGCGCCCTCGCTCTGGCCGTCGGCCTCGTGGGCTGCAGCCTCTCTACCCCGGATTCCGTAGGCACCATCGGTAACGTGGACATCTCTTCCGGCCTCTATCTGCTGGCCCAGTTCGATGCCTACCAGACCGCCGCCGACCTCGCTTCCGACGACCAGGACGCCGCCAAGGTGTCCAGCTTCCTCAAGGCCACCATCACCGTCGATGACGCCACCGGCGAGACCGCCGTGGTCAGCGACTATGTGGCCCAGAAGACCCTCGAGAACCTCGAGTCCTACGCCGCCATCGAGACCCGTTTCGATGAGCTGGGCGGCGTTCTGACCCCCGACGAGGAGACCCAGGCCGACAGCTACGCCTCCCAGCTGATGGAGCAGAACGGCGACCTCTACAAGGCCAACGGCATCGGCCTCGACACCCTCAAGCGGTTTGAGCGCATCCTCATCAAGAGCAACGACCTGCTCGAGATGTGCTACGGCACCGACGGCGAGACCCCCGTCTCCGACGCAGAGCTGACCAGTCACCTCGAGGACGAGATGGTCTACATCCGCTATGTGGTCGTTCCGCTCTACAACACCAGCACCTTCGCTTTTGCTGATGACGACCAGAGCACCCAGATGCTCGAGCTGGCTCAGACCGCCGCCGAGAGCTGCAACGCTGCCATCCCCGATGGGGCCAGCGCCCAGACCTCCGCTTTCAGCGCCGCCGTCGCCGCCGCCCTGCCCGACATCTACGCGGTGCTGGACGGTGAGCCCTCTTCCGACGCTTCTTCCCTCTCCACTGCTCTGCTGGGTTCTGACAACATCGACGCCACCTTCTCCGAGGAAGGCACCGCCGACGCTGTCCGCGCCCTCAAGCCCGGCGAGGCCACTGCGGTGCAGTATTCCAGCTATGCGCTGATGATGCTCGTCCGTCTCGACCCGCTGGACGCTGACACGCTGGACAGCCTCCGCGCACAGGCCCTCTCCGACATGAAGAGCGGCGAGCTGCAGGACAGCCTTCAGTCCTATGGCGCCCAGCTGCCCCACGCTCTGGATTCTGCCGCCATGAAGAAGATGCCGGCTTCCAAAATCAAGAACGAGCAGTAATTTTCCTTAAAAATAATAGAAAAGCTCCGGGGATCTGTTGGTTCCCGGAGCTTTTCTGTACTCATACTGCTTTTCAGATCCCGCTTCCAGCGCCGCGCGGATATGCATCGTGCGGCGTTGCTTTTTGTCGGTTTTTATGGTATCCTCTTAGCAGAAAGGCGCTGTCCAACCAAACGCAGGCGGCTATTGCTCCTCACCGGTCTCGCTGTCTTGCTCTTCGGAGCAAAGCAAGCGCGGGAGGGCAACTTTTTGGAGTTCCGCTCCCGACGCTCACGGCGAAGGGAGGGATGCCTTATGACTACATCGGAAATTCTATTGCTTTTCCAGACGATCATCGCACTGTTGGCACTTCTCGTAAGTGTTGTACATCTGATGGACGACCGGAAAAAGGATGATTCTTATGGCAGCAAAAGGAAAAAGCACAAAAAGAAATGACCGCCCAAGACTCCCAATCCGGTGGCGGTCATTACTTTTGTAATGCTTGACTGGTGAGGAGCTAGCCGTTTGCACGGATAGCGCCTTTCCTTATCTTTATTATAGACAGTCGTATGTGGATTGTCAAGCGCCAGAACTTCCAGAATACAAAAGATAAAAAACGGACCACCCGCTTCGGCCTTCTCAGGCTGTGGCGGGCGGCCCGACATTTTCTGACGCATTCTGATGCGATCCGACGTTTTTATTCGTTCTCTCGAAAACAATGCAGATACATCATTTTTCTTATATTTCGGCGTTATTTTCGCCTTTTAGAGCATCTCAGAATGGGCAGTTTTTGCGTTTTTGAGTTCCCATAATTTTCCAGCCCATACATCTTCGACTGGTCTGCACCCTGATTATAGATGAATTGCTCTCCAATGTCAATAGCCCAGCGCCTATAAAAAGCCCAAGGGCGAGGTCCCTTGCGGAACCTCGCCCTCAGACTATGTGAGATAAATCACTACATGCGCGAACATATAATGTTTATCATTACAGGCCGTGTGCCTGTAATACCTGTTTTATAGCAATTCAACTTTTTAATGCAACAGCAGCAGCGTTGAATTGCATATCGCAAATATGCTGTTACCTCGAACATTTTCATATACAAGGACTTCGTGGTCTGCCTCGATGGGTCCAGTATAGTGCATTTTTACAGAATTGTCAATATATGGTATTATTTTCGACATTTTAGCCAATCAGGAGCCGTGAAAAACAGCAAAATGCTCTGCCTGCACAGGGACAAATGGCCGTGAGCCCGTTTATGCTTTTACTGCCTTTTCAAACTCCGCTTCCAGCGCCTCGTTGACGGCGCGGACGGCGGCGGCATCGGGTTTGATGGCCGTACGGTCGTAGGTGAACAGGCCGTTCACCTCGTCCTCCACGTCGGTCAGCTGGGTGTACACCAGCGCCGACAGGCCCTTTTTCAGCTGCGGGAGAATCGTCTTGCGCTGCAGATCGCAGTAGCGCTCAGTCAGCTCTGCCCGGCTTCTGGCCGTGCCGTAGCCGTAGGTCTTCCGGGGCGGCTCATGGCCGGGCATGGGCCATGCAATGCCGCCGTACTCGCTGAGGGCCACAGTGCGCGCCTTCGGGCGGATGCGGAGCGGATAGAAGTAGTTGTGGATGGAATGCACATCTCCCCCGCCCCGGTCGAACCAGCCGCTGGCCTCGTCCACCGGACGGGACGGGTCGAGGGCGCGGAGGGTCTCGGTCGCTTTCCGTGCATCGAACTGCCCCCACCCCTCGTTGAACGGCACCCAGCACCCGATGCAGGGGTGCCGACCCAGCGCGGCTACCGTGTCGGCCAGCTCCCGGGCATACTCCTCCCGGCTGTGGGCGCTGCCCCGGCCCAGAAAGCCCCACAGCAGCTTCCCGTCCGGGGCATGGCGCATCAAGGGCTGTAAGGCGTTGGTCAGGTAGGTGACGTACCACATCGGGTAGGCCCCGCCGCCGTTGACCATATCCTGCCAGACGATGATGCCCAGCTTATCGCAGTGGTAGTACCAGCGCTCCGGCTCGATCTTGGCGTGCTTGCGCAGCAGGTTGAAGCCCAGCTCCCGCACGGTGTGCAGTTCGTGCTCCACGGCGGCGTCGGAGGGCGGGGTGTAGAGGCCGTCGGGCCAATAGCCCTGGTCCAGCAGGCCGTTGAGCAGGATGGGCTTGTCATTGAGGAAAAACCGCCGGATGCCCTTTGCATCCTTTTTGCACTCCCACTTGCGGAGGGCAAAATAGCTGTGGACGGTGTCGAAGCCCTCTTCTTCGCCCTGGGTCGTGCCGACCGTCAGATCATAAAGGAAGGGGCTGTCGGGGCTCCAGGAGAAGAAATGCTCTTCGGCGATGTTCAGGGTCACTTCGCCGTCCCGGTCGGCCTCATCGCTGCCCCAGTCCTCGGCGATGGTCACGCCGCCGGCCCGCACCACGGCCCAGAGGTTCACCGCGCCGCCGGGCTTCGAGGTATGGACTTTCACGGTCACGGTCCGGGCGTCGTAGTCCGGGGTGACGGTCAACGTATCAATGTAATTTTCCGGCACCCGCTCCAGCCAGACCGTCTGCCAGATGCCGCTCTGGGCCGGGTAGAACATCCCGCCGGGCCTGAGGGTCTGCTTGCCCCTCGCCTGCGTTCCGGTGCCGGTGGGGTCCTGCACGGCCACCCAGAGGGTGTTGCGGCCCTGCGGGCGGAGCAGGTCGGTGATGTCCAGCGTGAAGGGCCAGTAGCCGCCCCGGTGTCCCCCGGCCAGACGGCCATTGACCTCCACCGCGCAGGCGTAGTCCACCGCCCCGAAGTGGAGCAGGACGCGCCCGCCCTCGCCCGCCGGGGGCGTGAAGGTGCGGTGGTAGTGGAGCCACTGGCCGGGCTGCAGCGTCCGGCCCACACCGGAGGCTTTCGCCTCGGGCGAATAGGGTACGAGGATAGCGCCGTCCCACTTTGCCGGGAACTCCGAGCTCTGGGTGATGGCGTAGTCCCACGGACCGTTCAGGTTGACGTAGCTGTCCCGGCGCATGCTCGGGCGGGGATATTCGGGGAGCGGATGCATGGAACTACCTCACATTCACTTTTTATAGGCTGCGGCCAGCTTTTCCAGTGCGGGCAGGCTGCGCTTCACCTTCTCGGTGTCGATGCAGTAGGCAAAGCGGACATAGCCCTTGACGCCGAAGGTGTCGCTGGGGACCAGCAGCAGATCGAACTCCCGGGCCTTGAGGCAGAAGGCGTTTGCGTCCTCTTCCAGCGCCTTCGGGAAGATATAAAATGTGCCGCCGGGGCGCTCTACCTCAAAGCCCAGCTCGGTGAGCTTGTCGTACAGCAGGTTCATGTTCGTCTCGTAGACGGACAGATCGCTGGTGACGTCGAGGCACTCGGCAGTGGCTTTCTGGATGATGCTGGGCGGGCAGTTGTGGCCGGTGAAGCGGGAGATCTGGGCCATCATATCCACCAGCACGTCTTCGCCCTCGCAGCCGGGCCGGACGGCCACATAGCCCAGACGTTCGCCGGGCAGGCTCAGGCTCTTGGAGAAGGAGAAGCAGGTCAGGGTGTGGGGGTAGAACGCTGCCGGATACGGCACCTTTTTGCCGTCGAAGGCGATGTCACGGTAGGGCTCGTCGCTGACGAGGAAGATGTTGTGGCCGAAAGCCTTGCTCTTTTCGGTCAGGATGTCGGCCAGACGGCTCAGGGTCTCGGCGGAGTAGACGACGCCGGTGGGGTTGTTCGGGGTGTTGATGAGGACGCAGGTGACGTTCTCGGTCAGCATCTCTTCAAAGGCGTCGAGATTCGGCTGGAACGCCGGTGCCTGGGGCGGCACGACCTTGAGCACAGCGCCGGTCCCCTCCACATAGGGGCCGTACTCGGGGAAGTAGGGGGCGAAGGTCAGCACCTCGTCGCCGGGCTTGGTCACAGCGCGGATGGCGTGGGCGATAGCGCCCGCCGCACCGGTGGTGGGGAAAATATCCTTCTGCTCATAGGGCAGGCCGAAGGTCTTTGCCAGATGGGCCGCAACGGCGGTGCGGAAGCCCGGGTCGCCCTGACTGGGGCAGTAGCCGTGGAGGGCGACAGGCTCTTCCTCGGCCAGCAGGGTCTGCATGGCTTTGGTGAACTTGTCCGGGCAGGGGACGCTGGGGTTGCCCAGCGAGTAGTCGAACACGTTCTCATAGCCGATCTCGGCGGCGCGCTGTTTGCCGTACATGAAAGTCTCGCGGATGACGCTCTTGTGGCCCAGCATGGCGCGGTAAGTCTCGTTCAGCATAATACTTTCCCTCTTTTTCTTATTGATCCTCTTCCGGCAGAGCGGAGGCATAGCTCTGCTCCACCTTCACCATACAGCAGTATCTCGGGTCCTGCTCCTTGACGAAATTGCACATCTCGGCCAGCCGCGCGTCCTTGTCGCCGGTGTAGCCCGCCGGGAACACGAGGTCGAACAGCACGTTGGTGTGGCTGTCCCCCGGCACGATGCGCAGGTCATGGATGGACAGACGAGGGTCCATCTGGCGGGCTTTTTCCATCAAACGGCTCCGCAGGACGCCTACGGCGGCGTCCGACGTCACGATGGGGTCGTAGTGGATGGTGACCTGTAAGTGGTCTTTTTTCAGAAAATCCCGCTCGATGTTGTCGATGATGTCGTGGGCTTCCAGCGGGTCGGCCTCGGCGGGGAACTCGATGTGGAGCGAGGCGAACTGATGCCCCGGGCCGTAGTCGTGGACCATCAGATCGTGGACGCCCAGCACCCCCGGGTAGCTCATGACGGTGTGCTCGATGTGCTCCACCAGCTCCGGCGAGGGGCTCTCGCCCAGCAGAGGGCTGAGGGTGTCCATCATAAGCCCCCAGCCCGACCAGAGGATGAACGCCGCCACTGCCACGCCCATGAGGCCGTCCAGCACGTCCCAGCCCGTCAGGTGGGAGAGAACGGTGGACAGGAGCACGGCGCTGGTGGTCAGCACGTCATTCCGGCTGTCGGCGGCGGTGGCCATCAGAGTCTCGGAGTTGATGCGCTGGCCGATGGTCTTGTTGAAGCGGCTCATCCAGAGCTTGACGCCGATGGACGCCGCCAGCACCCCCACACTGAGCCAGCTGAACACCACTGCCGTCGGGTGCAGCACTTTGAGCGCAGATTCTTTCAGCAGGGACAGGCCGATGGCGAGGATGGTGACGCAGACCACGAGGCCCGCCAGATATTCGTACCGGGCGTGGCCGTAGGGATGCTTTTCGTCTGGGCCTTTGGCCGCCAGCCGGAAGCCCACGAGGCTCACCACGTTGGACGAGGCGTCCGAGAGGTTGTTCAGGGCGTCGGCCATGATGGCGATGGAGCCGAACAGCGTCCCCGCCGCCAGCTTGCCCAGACAGAGCAGGAGATTGCAGGCCATGCCCACGAGGCTGGCCAGATTGCCGTAGGCCGTGCGGACGGCGGCGTTCTTGGTATCGTCCGGGTGTCGGACGAACAGGTGGATGAGCAGTTGTGTCATAAAATTCCCTCTCAGCAGGTATTTTGATGCTACCAGTATAGCACTGCACTTTATGGTTTTGAAGTATTTCGGTAAAATTTTTCGGGTATGCAAAGCCCCCGGCGGGGAAGTTCCCTGCCGGGGGCGGCGTTTTTGGGGCCAAGCGCTCCTTACTTATCGGAAGGCTTGCTCAAGTCGATGCTGCGGATGATCTTGCGCACGGGCAGCACGCTCTTGGCGTTCATGGACAGCTCGTCCACGCCCATCCGCAGGAAGGTCTCGGTGAGGGCGGTGTCTGCGCCCAGCTCGCCGCAGATGCCCACCCAGATGCCGTGGCGGTGGCCCGCGTCGATGGTCATCTTGATGGCCCGGAGCACAGCGGGGTGGTGCGGGTTGAAGAAGGGCTCCAGCTTTGCGTTCTGGCGGTCCAGAGCGCAGGTGTACTGGGTCAGATCGTTGGTGCCGATGGAGAAGAAGTCGCACTCCTCGGCCAGCTCGTCGGCGATGAGGACAGCGGCGGGCGTCTCGATCATGGTACCCACTTCCATCTTCTCGTCGAACTTCTTGCCCTCAGCCCGCAGTTCCGCGCGGCACTCGTCCAGCACGGCCTTGGCGTCCTGCAGCTCCCGCAGACTGGTGATCATGGGGAACATGATGCTCATGTTGCCGTAAGCGGAAGCACGGAGCAGAGCGCGCAGCTGGGTCTTGAAGAAGTCCTTCCGGGTCAGGCAGATGCGGATGGCGCGGTAGCCCAGCGCGGGGTTTTCCTCGTGGTCGAGCTTCATGTAGTCCACGGTCTTGTCTGCGCCGATGTCGCAGGTGCGGACGACCACCTTGCGGGGTGCAAGGCTCTCGAGCACCTGCTTGTATGCCTCGAACTGGTAGTCCTCCGTCGGGAAGTCCTTGCAGTTGAGGTAGACGAACTCGGTGCGGAAGAGGCCGACGCCGCCGGCGTCGTTCTGCTGCACAGCGCCCACGTCGCCCATGCCGCCGATGTTGGCAAAGACGTTGATGGTCTTGCCGTCGAGGGTGGTGTTGGGCTTGCCCTTGAGCTCCTGCAGCAGGGCCTGCTTTTTCTGGTCTTCCTGCTGGCGCTTTTTCAGGCTCTTGAGCAGGTCGGGGGTGGGGTCAACGTAGACACAGGCGTTGTAGCCGTCCACGACCGCCATCTTGCCGTCCCAGTCGTCCTGGATGTCCTTGCACTGGATGAGGGCGGGGATGTTCATGCTGCGGGCGAGGATGGCGGTGTGGCTGTTGGAGCTGCCCTCCCGGGTGATGAAGCCCAGCAGCAGGCTCTTGTCCATGCGGACCGTCTCGGACGGGGCCAGGTCCTCGGCTACGAGGATGCTGGGCTCAGTACCCTGCAAAGTAGCATTGTCCACGCCCTGCAAAATGTCGAGGATGGCCTGTGCAATGTCGATGACGTCGGCGCTGCGGGCCTGCAAATAGGGGTCATCCATGGCGGCGAAGACGGCGGCCTGATTGTCGCCGGCGGTCTTGACGGCGTACTCAGCGCACTTGCGCTGGCCGTTGATGATCTCCTTGATGGCGTCCACGAAGTCGTCGTCATCCAGCATCATGGCGTGGATGTTGAACACCTCGGCGATGTCTTCGCCGGCCTCGGCCAGAGCCTTCTCGTACAGAGCGGTCTGCTGTTCGATGGCCTTGGCGCGGGCGTCCTCAAAACGGGCCTCTTCAGCGGCGGTGTCGGCCACTTCGGCGGCAGAGATGACGGTATCTTTTTTCTTATAGATCTTCAGCTTTCCGATGGCAATGCCATTCAGGATGCTTTTACCGGTACCTACCTGCATTGCAATTTCTCCTTATTCTTGCTGTTTTGTGTTCTGCAACAAAAAGCCCCCGCAGGACATTCCCCGCAAGGGCTTCTCATCACACTGGGCGATCAGACGTTCTCGCTCAGGAATTTCTGGATCGCTTCGGCGCAGGCGGCTTCGTCGTCGCCCTCCACCTTGATGGTAACGGTGTCGCCCTGCTTGACGCCCATGCCCATCAGGGCCATCAGCTTGCGCAGGTCGCAGGTCTTGCCGCCCTTCTCGAGGGTGGCGGTGCTGGCAAAGCCCTTGGCCACCTTGACGAGCAGACCGGCGGGACGGGCGTGGATGCCGCAGGCATCCTTAACGGTGTACTGGAATTCCTTCATGATCATTTTCTCCTTACTTCATCCGGTCCTCCTGGGCGGCTCACCCTGCCCCTCGGGACGCAGCACTCGAACCTTCTGGCTGCTGGATGTCTACCTCTATTATAAACCTTAGTCGTTCTTTTTTCACCCTTTCATATTGCCGATTTTTTATCAAAAATTTTAGTAACATTGAACAGAATCTTTCTGCAAAAATACCACTACTGCACAATTATTCTGTTTCATCGCACTTTTTCGTGCAGAATGACGGTTATTCGACGGGGTAGCCCTCGGCGTCCAGCGGCAGGTCGGTGTACTGCACGGGCTGCTCCTGTGCAGCATCCGGCTCGCCGGAAGTCTGCTGGGCCTGACCCTCCGCGCCCAGCTCGCCGTCGTGGCGCTCTCCCCAGTCGCCGCTGAAATCTTCGCCCGAGGTCTGCTGGGCCTGCCCGTCGGTCAGTTCATCCTCGTGCCGTTCGCCCCAGTCCCCGCTGAAGTCCTCGCCGGACACCTGTTCGGCCTCCTGCAGGGCCATCGCGGTCTGGGCGTCTTTCAGCCCGGTGACGGTGCCGGAGGGCTTTTCCAACAGGTACGCACCCACGGCCTTTTTCTTGTAGACCAGCAGCACGCCGTAGCTGCTCACATCGCCCCGGCTGGCCGCCGGGATGAGCGCTGTCCACTTCTCCACCGTCTTGCCCTTGTAGCGGGTCAGGTCCATGCCGCTCTGCTGCACCACCCCGTTAAAGGCCGAAAAGCTGTCGTCCCACTTGCGGGGGATCTTGACCTTGTCGGCGGTGATGGACGCGCCGTCCACGTCCAGTCCGTAGCCCGTGAACCAGGTCTGGATGTCCTGCGCACTCTCGATTTTATTGCTTGCCGCCGCGACAGCCACCGAGCGGGTGCTGATGTACCGCCCCAGCATGGCACTGAACACCACCAGCGCACAGCACATCGCCCCCACGCCCAGCTTCTTGACGCTTGCCTTACTCAGTGTGACCACAAACATACCCTTGCCTCCCACCCATTCAGATTTGTCCGTACAGCATATGCGGGAGGCGGCGGGGTCATGCAAAAATCCCCCGGCACCATGCGGAAGTGCCGGGGGCAGGGGGGGATAGCGTTTTAGTGGATAAGCTCGTTGTGCTCGAACCCGCCGATGGTCAGGCTTGCGCCCTCACCGTTGTGGGTGAGGGTAAAGAGGGTGTCGTCCACGCCCAGAGACAGCATGCTGTCGATGTTCAGGGCGGTCTCACGGAGCTGGGTGCGGAACACGATGGTGTTCACACCCTGAGCCTTCAGCTCCTTCAGGTTGCCCAGAGAGCCGGAGAGGACGGCAGTCTCAGCAGGCACTGCGATGATGTACCGGCCATCGACGATGGAGGTCTCGTAGGCCTCGGCACCGGTCACGGTCAGGGTGACAGCGGAGGAGGAGCCGGAAGCAGGAGCCGCCGGACGAGGTGCTGCCAGCTCCGTCTTGGAGGCACCGCAGGCGCAGGTGTAGTGCGTGCGGACGAGCCCCTCATCTACGTTCTCGCTCCCAGTCGTCTTCCAGTTGTGGACATGGTCAGGGGCCGGAGGCGTACTCGGCTCAATGACCACGCTGCCATTCGTGAGGTTGGAGGTGTCGGGGGCAGCTTCCGTACCCGCAGCCAGATCAGGCTGCGTTCCGTTGCCGTTCCAGTACTGACCAGGCGTACCGATGCCTGCGCCGGCCGCCGCACCGTTCTTATAGTTTCCAGTAGAGCTTCCGCCTGCGCCGCCCTTTGCAGTGACCTGCGCAGAGCCCGAGACGGTGACGCTCAGGTCCTTGGCATCCTTGGCGCCAATGCCAGCGCCGTAAACATAATTCTTGTCACTGCTGAGCTTATCGCACCTGGCGTCCAGGCTGGCGTTGTCGGAGACGGAAACGGTGACCTTGGCATTCTCCTGACCCGAGCCGACGCCGCCGTGTTCGCCAACTGCAGCCACCTTCGCATTGTCCTTGATCGTCAGATTAAGGTTTCCATTGCCGCTGCCGATACCAAAGCCTTTGTCGTAAAGAGCGCTATAACAGCTGCCTTCCGCAGACACTTTCGCATTGCCGGAGATCGTAATGACTGTATTCGCATATTTGCCGCCGATCGCATTGTCTCCAGACGCTTTGGCCGTAACTTCCGCATCGCCTGTGATCGTGATGTCCGTGTCCACAAAGTTCGATGTGTCTGTTTCGCTCAACGTAATTCCGGTGCCAATGCCTGCACCATGGTAGCCCCCCGGGCCGCCGACGGCCTCGATCTTGCCGCCGCTGATCACGATCTTGCCGGTGCCGCGGCTTACCTTTTCTCCATCATAAACCTCGGCACTGCCGCGATACTGGCCGGAGCCGATGCCTGCGCCGCCGCTGCCGCCTTCGGCATACAGGGTCTGGTTGGTGTCTTTGGCCGTGATGGTCAGGGTGCCGCCGCCATTGGTGGTAGTGCCGCTGGTAGCCTTGGTCACGTCCTTCTCGATGCCGGCGTGGCCGACGCTTCCCTTGATCGAGTTGTCGCCTTTGATTTCGATCTCCACGTCACCGTTGCCTGCGACATCCACACCGGCAGCGCCGCCGCCGCCGCTGCCCGCAACCTTTTCCTGCTGCACGGTAACATTGTTGAAGGTCAGCTTGAGCTTATTAACGGTGTTGTTAATGATTTCGATGACGCCCGTGCGGATCCTGCTGGACCCTCCAGAGCTGGCACCTGCTTCCGCAGTGGCAGTGGCTTCTGCCGAAGCCGAGGCTTCCTTCTTGTCCTCTGCCTTTTTCTGGAGCTGCTGCTCCTCAGTGTCAGGCTCGTCTGCCTTTTTCTGGGTCTTCTGTTCCTCAGTGTCAGACTCCTCTGTCTTTTTCTGGGTCTTCTGCTCCTCAGTGTCAGGCTCGTCTGCCTTTTCCTGGGTCTTCGGCTCCTCAGCGTCAGACTCCTCTGCCTCTTTCTGGGTCTGCTGTTCCTCAGTGTCAGGCTCCTCTGCCTCTTTCTCCGTCGTCGGGTAGTAGATCTCGGAGTTGCTCGCCAAAGAATTTGAAGTAGGCGCGTACTTGCTGTCGGCCATGTTGATGCTGCCCGTTATCTCGATCTCTTCGCCGCTATCGACTGTGGTCATTGACCCGCTGCTGCCGGAGCAGCCGTCCTGCCAGACAGTAACGCTGCCGTCATGGTTTGCTTCAATAACAAGACCTCCGTTGGAGATATTGAATGTCGCCGCAAATGCCGGAGCTGACAGGGCCGCCATCATACTCAGGGCGACCGCAGAAGCTGCGATACGCCTGAGAATCCGTTTTCTTCGCATAAATTCAACCTCCCATTTTTTCGTGGTGTTTCGTTCTTTTATTTTACCCCCCCCCCCTATCCGTTTGACAAGAGTTTTTGTCAACAATCTTTTCGGTGATTTTTTGTCACATCTTACAAAAAAGGCCGCTGTTCCACACGTTTCGTGCAGTACAGCGGTCGATTTTTCCATATATTCTGTTTTTTACGCCGCCGGCGTCTGGCGATAGATGCCCAGACTGTTGTCCGGCATTGGCATCTCCACCCGGGAGGCACGGTCGTTCACGGCCACCATCATCGCGGCCATTGCGGCCAGCACCACGGCAATGATGAGCCACTTTACAAAATTCGGCAGTTTTTTCATTTGTTACATCCTCAGTTGGTTTTCGGTCGACAGAGGGTGCGGGCGCGGGCCAGCAGTGCCGCCGCCTCCGGCCCGGAAAGCTGTTTCACCCACGCCGGGCGCTCCGCTGCGCCCGGGCCGGTGCTGTCGGCTTCCGCAAAGCTGGCAAGGCCGGTATCGGTGCGGTCATTCCATGCGATAAAACCTTCCGGTGCGATGTGGGCGCCGAGACGGCAGTCCAGCACCGCCGTCTTGCCTTCGGGACGCCACGGACGCCCCAGATAGAC
>ENA-OZZE01000286-OZZE01000286.1-human-gut-metagenome-genome-assembly--contig:-NODE-286-length-13819-cov-3.806379_pt1 | contig 13819 bp, 8 predicted proteins | sample MGYA00243643_ERZ654143 | MGnify/ENA primary metagenome ERZ654143 (study PRJEB26926, sample SAMN06165200) | human gut metagenome | biome: ENVO:00009003; feature: ENVO:2100002; material: ENVO:00002003...
GCCTGGAGTGCAACGAGCGTCTGGAGTTCTTAGGAGATGCCGTGCTGGAAGTTGTATCCAGCGAATTTTTATACAAGACATTCCCGCGTCTCCCGGAGGGCGAGATGACGAAAAAACGCGCCAGCCTCGTCTGTGAACCGGCACTGGCATTCTGTGCCCGTGAGATTGACCTTGGCAGCTTTCTGCTCCTTGGAAAGATGGGTAATCGGTTTTCTCTCTCCGATGTTATCCTCATCTGAATCCGGCTCTGCAATCTCCGGAAGTTTCTCCTCCGGCTTTGCATCCTCTGTCTCAGCTTCCGGTTCTAACTGTATCTTCGGTAAGACTTCTTCTGCAGCATCGGATACTTCCTCTGCTTCTGTTGCTGCCACTTCTTCTGCTATATCGTCCGGCAGTGCAATCTCTGGGAGTTCTTCTTCCGGAGAAAGTTCTGTCATTTCTTCTGTGCCAGCCGGCTCTTCTTCATCGGCAGCTGCAATACCTTCTCCTTCCGGAATTTCCATCGCATCTGCTGCACCTGCAGCCGCCTCTCCGTTCTGTCCCGGTACACCGGCAGCTAGGAATTCATCGATTTTCGCATTTGCCTGACTGATGGAATCAATCTGCTGCTGCAAAATATCATTCATATTGGCAACAAGCTGTCCGGCTTCTTCCTCCGGCAGCTTGCCTAAGTATTCTTTTTCTAATAATTCTTTGGAGGTAAGTCCTGCATCCAGCTGCGGAATTACATCTGCAAGACGCTCCATGATATCTCCGGCTTCTGCTAATGCCTTTGCCTTGGCAGATTCTAACTTCTGCTGCTCCGCTTCCTGTAATGCTTTTTCTGCGGCACGCTTGGTCTTCTCCCACTCCTCTAAAATATCCTGTATGCTCATCTGTCCGGTAATCTGTGCTTCTAATGCACTCTTCTCCGGAACTACCATACGCATCTGACCATCATAATCTTCGCCTAACATCTCCTGGAAATTAATTTTCAGGGAGCCATCGATTTCTTCATCGGTTGGGATATCCGCAAAACGCTCTTTCTGTGCTTCTTCATCCTGTGGAAGCTGTAAATAAGGAATTTCTTCTACAATTTTCTTGATTCCCTGCATGGTATCTGCCACTTCTTCCTTCTCTGTGGCATTCATAATCTGCTGCATGCTGCGGGCTAATTCTTCCTGCAGGTTTACCGTATTAAATTTCTCTGCATTGGTGGTTACCGGTTTAATCTGTACCGGCTCCTTGATAATCTCACCGGATTCCAGATAATCCTCCGGCCGCACTTCCACGATTCCGTCCTTCCGCTGTTTAAACTGGCGGTACTTGTCCTCCTGTGCCCGGTTTAATGGCTGATAAAGCATCTTTAATTCCAGTGCTTTCTCTACATATGGACCATCGCCAAACCAGAGAATCAGTTCATCACAGGCATTGATACATTCTTCGCTGCGTCCTGCCTGATGATATAAATATGCCAGTTCAAATGCCCATTTCTCGGTATATTCCTGTTCCTTTAATTCTTCGAGAATCTGAATTAAGACATCCAGACCTGCACCCTTTGCTTTATTCATCTCATAGCGGAGAATATATTTCAAATTATCATGTGGTGCAATCTCTACAAACTCATCATAATATTCCTGTGCTTCATCAAATTCCTTCGTTTTGATGGCAATCTCTGCCAGCTTATAGATAATCATTCGTCCGATAGGAGAACGGTCATATGCCATCAGGAGAATCTCTTTTGCTTCATCATAACGACCAATCTGTGCATAAATATCTCCGGCTTTCATCAGTGCGTTGACATTACGGACCTTTCGCCAGTTGATACTGTCAGCAATTTCAGCAGCTTCTGTATACTGCTTCTTCGCCATCAGATTTTTTATTTCATCTAGTTTTAATTTGTATTCATATTTATCCAAAATATGTCACCTCAATATCTATTTCAAGTAAACTTAAATTCGTCTTTTTTCGTCAGGGTATACTGACCCCAATTATTGTTTTAAGTGTACCATAAGGGGTGCCTTCTGTCAAAAATAATCGAACCGGCACGACGGACTTTTTCATGTTTAAAAAAGAATGTGCCTTGCACATTCTCGCGCCTGCGGCGGTCGCTTGCGACATCTACCTTATACGCCGCAGTGCGCATCCCTGCGGAGCGTTTTTTACTTTACAGGAAAGCAATTTCCTATAAAGTAAAAAATCCGAAGAATCATAACATTTTATCTGCTATGATTCTCCGGATTATTTATTTCTTTACCAGAATTTACTTTTTCTCTTTTTTCTTTATGGATGGAATATGAAGTTCCTTTTTCTCAGAGGCTTCCTCTACCGGCTCCTCCAGATGTACGATTTCATTGGTCTTTTCATCGACTTTTTCCAGGCGGATATATTCGTCCGTATCCTCCGGCAGCTTTCGTTTCCGCAGACAGTAATCCACGGTCTTATCGATAATATAATAGATGACTGCGAAGGTCGGAACACCAAGAATCATTCCGCCGATTCCAAAGAGTCCGCCGCCTACCATGATGGCAAATACCACCCAGAAGGAATTCAGTCCGGTGGAATCTCCTAAAATCTTCGGTCCGATAATATTTCCATCTACCTGCTGCAAAATAAATATAAATATCAGGAAATAGATTCCTTTAATCGGATCTGCCAGTGCAATAATGATAACACTCGGTATTGCTCCGATAAAAGGACCAAAAAACGGAATAATGTTGGTCAGTCCCACGAATACAGAAACCAACAGGGTATATGGCATCTTCATAATCAGAAGACAGATATAACACAATACACCGATAATGGCGGAATCCAATAATTTACCGGAAATAAATCCACCGAATATTTCATTGCTCTTCCGGAAGGTGTCAATAATTACATTGCCCCGCACCGGCTTGAAAATGGCATATACAATCTTTTTGGACTGACCGATAAATTTCTCCTTCGTCATCAGCACATAAACAGATACGATAAGTCCAATGACTGCATTCATCAGCACCTTTACCATATTGATTACACCACTTGTAATGGATGTAATGTAAGTCTGGATGTTTGGCAGAAAGGAATCCTTTACCCAGTTTTCAAGGTACGTTACCATATCCATCATGTTCGTTTCTAAGGACTGTATGATTTCATTATCTGAATTTGTCAGTCCATTGAACCAGTCAATAAATGAATCCACCTGCTTTGGCAGGGAATTTACCATTCCAGAAATACTGCTGATTAACTGCGGAATCATCATGGCAAACAGCAGGATTACAATTAATACAAAGACAACTACGGCTCCACCGGTTGCAATACTTCTTGCAATCTTCTTGCACTTCTTCTCTTTCTGCACTCTTGGTTCTAAGAAATGCAGCAAATGCTTTTCAAAGAATTTCATAATTGGATTAATGAGGTATGCAATCACAAGTCCGAAGGTAATCGGCTGTAATACCCTCATTATAGTGTCCCAACCCTTTGAGACACCATTGTACCGGTATATCATAAAGAAAAACATTGTGCAGCAGCAGAACAGTACAAATACCAGCACTGCAAGGCTGATGTACCAGCGCATCTCATGTTCTGTTTTCCCGCTCTTTTTCTTATCTTCTTCCATTCCGTTCTCCTTCTTTTTCCGGAATTTTATTTCCGGTTATAGTTAATGAGGCATCCTTTACGGATAATCTCTCTCTCCTCGTCAGTAAGGTCACCCAAGGTTAATGAGAACTCGGTTAACTGTCCGTCTTTTACGGCATACGCTTTTACTTCCGGAGCTTTCTCTTCTACTGCTTTGCGGATTTCCGGTACAAAGAGATAGTCTCCGTTGGCAAATGGCAGTTCTCCTTCTTTGATGATAAATGGAAGCATACCCCAGTTAATCAGGTTGGAACGATAACGCTTGGTTGCATATTCGTTGGCAATGTTTGCCCAGCCGCCTAATACTTTCTGGCAGGATGCTGCCTGCTCACGGGCAGAACCGTCGCCTGGTTTTACTGCAAAAATGGTACTTCCGATTCCGGTATTCTCTTCGTTGATATCCGGGAACTGTGTACGGATTGCATCTACAGCTGCCTTTAATTCCGGCAGCACTGCGTATGGCTCTTCGCCTGCTTCTCTTGCCGCTTCTGCCTTCTGTACTTCTTTCGCACGTCCAACGTATGCAGGGTCTTTTCTGGAAAGTGTGAACTCTGCCAGTCCCAGCGGATTAGAACGATAAGAAGATGTCTCTCCGGAAGGAATCAACTCATCGGTTGTAGTTACCGGATCATGAATCTCGGATACTACCTTTAAGATGAGGTTATCGGTTAATGCTACCATCTTCGGCCAGTCTTTAATGTTTGGTCCCATCTGGATTTCTACGGATGGATCTGCTACACCATGGCTGTCAAAGACACGGTTCTCATATATGGTCTTATCAAAGAAATATTTCGGCTTGCTGAAGTTTACATCCACATCAGTTGCTGCGGTTAAATATCCCTTGTTTGCTGCGGTTGCTGCAATAGAACGGGCATCCATCAATGCTACGGATGCAATCTGACCGTTCTGTACCTTGGAGCCTTCACGGTTCGGGAAGTTTCTGGTAGAATGCCGGATGGAGAATGCATTGTTAGCAGGTGTATCTCCTGCTCCGAAACATGGTCCGCAGAATGCAGTCTTAACGATTGCTCCTGTCTCCATTAATTTTGCTACAGCTCCGTTTTTCACCAGTTCCATGTAAATCGGGGTACTTGCCGGATATACGCTTAAGGTAAATTCATCCGGTCCGATGCTGCTTCCCGCTAAGATGTCTGCTGCATCACAGATATTTTCAAATCCACCACCGGCACAGCCTGCGATGATTCCCTGGTCTACATATAGTTTTCCATTGCGGACTTTATCCTTAAGATTTAAGTCTACTGCTCCATTGAAGCTTACCTGTGCTTTCTTCTCGCAGTCATCCAAGATGTCCATAAGGTTTGCATTCAGTTCTTCAATGGTATAGGTATTGCTTGGGTGGAATGGCATTGCAATCATTGGACGAATGGTGCTTAAGTCAATTTCAATCATGCCATCATAGTAAGCAACCTGTCCCGGATTTAATTCTTTGTATTCTTCTACTCTTCCGTGAATGTCATAGAATTCTTTCACTTTCTCATCGGTTGCCCAGATAGAGGAAAGACAGGTAGTCTCTGTGGTCATTACGTCTACACCGATACGGTAATCTACGCTTAAGTTTGCAACACCAGGTCCTACGAATTCCATTACTTTATTCTTTACATAGCCATTGGCAAATACTTCACCGATGATTGCCAGTGCGATATCCTGCGGTCCAACGCCTTTTACCGGTTCTCCGGTTAAATATACGGCTACAACGCCCGGCATATTGATATCATAAGTCTGCTCTAAAAGCTGTTTTACAAGCTCCGGTCCACCTTCGCCCATTGCCATGGTTCCCAGTGCTCCGTAACGGGTATGGGAATCAGAACCAAGAATCATTTTTCCGCCGCCTGCAAGCATTTCACGGGCAAACTGGTGAATAACTGCCTGATGAGGTGGTACATAGATTCCGCCGTATTTCTTTGCACAGGTCAGTCCAAACATGTGGTCATCTTCGTTGATGGTTCCACCGACTGCACAAAGGCTGTTATGACAGTTGGTCAGTACATAAGGAATTGGAAACTTTTCCAGTCCGGATGCTCTGGCTGTCTGGATAATTCCAACATATGTAATGTCATGGGAAGTCAGCTTATCAAATTTGATTTTCAGCTTCTCCATGCTGCCAGATGTGTTGTGGTCCTTTAAAATACCGTATGCAATGGTATTTTTTGCTGCTTCTTCTTTGCTTACCGCAGTGCCTGTCATGGATGCAATAGCTGCGGATGCTTCGCTATTGTCTTCTACTACGGTACATCCGTTTACGAGATATGCCCCTGTCTCATGTAACTTCATGAATGTTTCCTCCTGTTTTCTGAACTGATTACTATTTTATACCTCTTCCTATATAGGAAGAAATCGGCGGGGAAAAAGCCACCGCCGATACTCTTTTTCTAATTCGTTATTATAAAGAAACGTCTGTTAAAAATCAACCCTTTTCAAGGATTCCCCATGGTTTGCAAGGTTCCTTATTATGCCAGCGGAAAGGTAATGGTAACAGAGAATAAATCACCGTCCAGAGTTACTTCAAAGGTTCCGCCCATAATCGTGGTAAGATTCTGGGCAATGGAAAGTCCCAGTCCGCTTCCTTCCGTGGTTCTGGATTCATCTCCTCTTGCAAAACGCTCTGTCAGCTCTGCCGCACTTCCATGCAGTGGCTGCTCGGAAATATTTTTAATAGAGAAGATTACCTTCTGCTCCGATGTCTCCATGGTCACATAGACTCTGGTATGTGCCATGGCATATTTTGCCACATTGTTATAAAGGTTCTCTACCACACGCCAGATTCGTCTGCCGTCTGCCATAATGACAACGGATTCCTTCGGCAGCTTTGTAATCGTGGTCAAATCCTTGGCTTCGAATTTCTCATTAAATTCACCTGCAGTCTGGTAAATCAGTTCCACAAAATTAATTCTTGTCATCTGAAGTGTAATATTTCCGGAGCTGATTCGCGATGCCTCTACCAGATCTTCTGTAAGCCGCCTTAACCGCTGGGATTTTTCTTCCAGTACATTCAGATAATTCTGCATCCGCTCACTTTCCGGCTTCTCCATTTTCATAAGATTTACATAATTCAAAATAGAAGTCAGCGGTGTCTTGATATCATGGGATACATTGGTGATTAAGTCTGCCTTCATACGCTCGTTTTTGGTATTCTCTTCCACCACAAGATGCAGGCTGTCTCCAATGCTGTTTACTGCCTCTGCCAGCTTTCTGCTGTCGCTGTAAAGATGCTCTAACGGAATCTTATAGGATAAATCTCCTTCCGTAATCTGTCTGATTCCCTTCATGATTTCCTGCTTCTGTACTACATCCCGGAGATAGATTACACCGATAACAATAATCTGAAGTGCCAGAAGAATTCCACCTAACAAATGTCTTCTCGTAAAGAACTGATACGCCAAAAACAAAAATAACAACGCATTAAATACAAAGGTAACAATGACACGCACCGATGCTTTCCATGTTCCAAGTACTCGCAAAGTGCTGACATATACCCAGTTGGTAAAGCTGTATTCCCAGAACACGCCGGCTTTCATCCGCCGGATAACACTGGTATAGAAAATCTGGAACACGCCGTCATAGATAAAGGAAATCACGCCTACTACCACAAGCATTCCCGGAATATCCCACTCATAGGATGCCGCAGAAAAACTTAAAACCAATATCAGTACAGAAAATACAATAAATATCAAAAAGAAAAATTCTGTCTTAATATGGTCAATCCAGTTTAAATGAATCTTATCATCCTTATGATTACGTCCTGCTGCAAGAGTCAGATAAACCAGTGTTACAATCCAGCCCAAAAGACTTACCACAATGGTTACAATCGAAATCATGCCCCAGGGATGCAGCGTCATAAATTCCGATTTTGCTTTTGTAAATCCATCTTCATTTGGGAATGTGGTATCTACTGCCACCAGAAAGACTGCATTATTTCCTATGCCGAACATGGTTCCATCAATGTATTTGTAATAATAATCTTCCATTCCCTTTACATTGCTGCGGAATTTCAAATCTTTATCATTACAGTAGAGATAGCTTCCCTTTTCTTTTCCGTAATCCAAAAGGTTATGTGCTTTGTCTCCGAATACATAAGAGGTAATATCTTCTTCCGTATCCTCTAACATATTTGTGTAGATAACCTGCTCATTTTCAATAAAGACATAAGATAAATTCGTCTCAGAATCATCAAATTCATTCAGTGCTTTCCGGTAGGCAGTTTCTTCCTGTCCGATACGATCCAAGGTCTTTGCCAGTGCCTGATACAGCTCCTGTCCTTCCTCTTCCGTAAGCCTGCCCTCCTGTACACCCTGGGCAATGGAAATACCGCTCTGTGGCAGATATTTTTCCTCGATTTTATCGGAATACTGTACATAACCTTCCTTCGACCATGCCACCAGATCACTTAAGGTATAATTTTCAAACTGTGCCTTGTCATTTTCCCCGTCATATTCTTCTGTGTTGGAGATACTGCTGTCATCATACGTCCAGTATGCCGAAGCACCATTCCGCACCAGCGTCATGGTATAGCTTTCTTCTGCGTCGTTACGGATAATGCCGCTTCTTGCGTATTTGATAACATTGACCGGTTTCTCCGAATCGTATTCCCCGTTGGTCTCAAAATTTTTCCGGGTCATTAAGAAATTAGTCAGTTCCGTTACCTTCTGCTCATAGACATAGCTGTAGTAACTGGAATCCACATAGCTCTGATTCGTCAGATTATCCATGTCTATCATGTGCTTTCCGTTTAATGCCGCTACCATAAAGACGGACATCAGCAGCAGGACAGAAAACAGTAACTGCAGGAGAATAATGGTATTTTTCCATACATTTCCATAATGTCTGTTCTTCATATTTGCTTTCCTTCGTTAATTCTTCTCAACTTTATATCCAACGCCCCATACTACTTTTAAGTATCTTGGCTCCTTCGGATTAATTTCAATCTTTTCACGGATATGACGGATATGAACAGCAACGGTGTTATCTGCACCAATTGCATCTTCATTCCAGATATTTTCATAAATTTGTTCAATAGAAAATACTTTACCCTGATTCTTTACCAGAAGCAGAAGAATATTATATTCAATCGGAGTAAGCTTCACTAATTCACCATCCACGGTGACTTCTTTCAAATCATCATTAATCATAAGACCGCCAACCTGATATACAGTCTCATTGCTTTCGCTGACATTGCCAAGCTGGGTATAACGGCGAAGCTGTGATTTTACTCTTGCTACCAGTTCCAGCGGGTTAAAGGGCTTGGTCACATAATCATCAGCACCGATGTTAAGTCCTAAGATTTTATCAGAATCCTCGGATTTTGCTGATAAAATAATAATTGGAATGCTGCTTTCCTCCCGAATCTTTAAAGTTGCCCGGATACCATCCAGTTTCGGCATCATGACATCAATAATCAGAAGATGCACCTCATTTTTCTTAAGCATATCCAGTGCCTGTTCTCCATCATATGCTTTCAAGACATGATAGCCTTCCTGTTGCAGGTAAATCTCGATTGCTTCTACAATTTCTTTATCATCATCACATACCAGTATATTCATTTCGTCCTCCTGTCCTCATGCTCTATCTTTACTGATTTTTGAATACTTCATACTGCGAACACATAAACTACCTCATAATTATCTATAGCGTATCAGATTTTTCTTAATAGGAAAAGCGTACTTTTCTTAAAAAACCTTTAAAATTGTGTTATACTATATTAAATTCGTATCTTTCATAGCATTTTGTTGTGAAAATATCTGTTTTATGATTGTTTATTTTTGAAAGGATTGTTTATGAAGAAGCATTATACCTTTATTCCTTTAAAGGAAAAAGATTTATCTTCCTTCCGGAAAGCATTAATCAGCAGCCTGTGGTTCCGCCCCTGTGCCTGCCTGCTTGCCCTGATTGTCATTGGCATTATCGGTTACCGGAAGCTTGCGGTGCTCACCAGTGAGATGTATTTTCTCATTCTCTATGGAATTGCTGCCGGTTTCATTCTCTACCGCATGATACGAGAACTTGCCAATCTGCATCAGGTCAGCACCCTGCGTAAATCCAGCCTGCTTCCTTTTATTCATACTGCCAAAGAAGACGATACCTTCTATTCGGAGGAATTATCCGGTGGGTTTATTATCCAGACCGAGCCAATTAATCTGGTAGAGTTATCTACCAGCAAAGAAGTACTCGCTGAACTTGCCGCCAACTGCGAAACTCAGAATCCACTCTTTGCTTATCTGGAATCCTGCATCAACAGCGGTGATGAAAAATTAATAAACAAAGGCGTCATCTATATTGAGATTATTAAAAAACAATTGGAAAAAGGAAATGTGGATATTCTTGCCACATATGACAAATTAAAAAATTGCAGGGAGGAACTTCTCTAAAGTCCTTCCTGCAATTTGGTTTACGTAGTTCTATTTCTTTTTGTTATCTTTTTCTTTTGCTTTCCACTTGAAGTACTCTGCATCCAGATCCACCGTAACTTCCGGAATCTCTTTCTTTCCTTCGGCCGCATCTTTCTCCGGTTCTTCATCCTCTAAAGGAATTCCTGCTTTCTTAAAGTATTCCGGATTAATCCGGATTTCCGGCTTGATTGCCTGATATGAGGATTTCTTTTCTTCTCTCGGCTCTTTCTTCTCTTTTTCACGTTCCTTTTCCAGTTCGTGGTTACGTTCTTCGATTAATTTCAGATACTTTTCGGTATCTACCATATCCTGAAGCTGGCTCTTAAGCTCTGACTGGTTCTCCCGGATAACCACCTTCTGGGTCTTCATATCATCCTGGGCTTTCTTCAGAATATCCTGAAGGGCATCTGTTGTATCCTGCATAATATGCTGTACCCGCTGAAGGGCATCATCGGTATACAACACAGCGGCTGCATAGACATCTTCAGCATTCCGGCTTGCTTTAAAAATCATGGCATCGCCTTTTTTGCGTGCCTCCCGTTCTGCCTTGTCCCTGCTCTGCTGTGTCACTTCATATTCATCCATCATCTCGTAAATACAGGCATTCAGATGATTGAGATATTCAAACATTTTCTTCTTCTCAACAATAATCTTCTCACCTGTATTGTCATAAAGTTCACTTCTGGATATTAATACATGTATATCCCGTAATACCCTCTCCAGTTTGTCCTGTGTACTCATGATATTCTCCCTTCACCTTGGCTATATATAGCGTACAATGTCCGAGCCTGTCTCTGCAAGACCTAATTCCACCGGTTCTTCTCCCGCTGCTTCTAACAGTTCTACCACCCGGTCGGTATCTTCTTCTGCCACCAGTATCAGCATTCCAATTCCCATATTAAAAATATTTCTCATCTGCTCTTTGCTGATATTACCATCTTTATGCAGCATATCGTAAAGTGGTGGAATATCTTCTTCCCGCTGCTTTATCACTGCACCGGCAGCATTATGCATCAGAGTATGTACTGCCTTATCAATACCTCCATGAGCCACCTGTACGCAGGATTTAATTTCTATCTCACTCTGAAGCAATGCTTCCATGGCATCCCGGTACATACGGGTCGGTGCCAGAAGCAGATCTCCTAACGTAGAACCCAATGATTCATAATAGATTTCCATAGAAGTCTTCGTCAGATATAATTTTCTCCTGGCTGCCACATAGCCGTTATTATGAAGTCCATTGGATGGAAGTCCAATAATAACATCTCCAGCTTTCACCGGTGCTATTCCTATTTTCTTCTTTTTCTCTACAACTCCGGCAATAAAGCCAACCAGATCATACTGGTCATAGGAGAAAATATCGGAAAGCTCCTTAATTTCACTTCCGGCATAAGTCACATTTCCCTGCCGGCAGCCATTTTCCATACCCTCTTCCATGTCCCGGATATATTCAAATTTGGGACGGGCACAGGAAATATTGTCATAAAAAAGAATCGGTTTTGCTCCCATGGCATACATATCATTGATACAGACAGCTGCACAATCATAACCTACCGTGTCAAATCTCGACATTTCCGAAGCCAGCAGCAATTTTCCACTTACTGCATTAGTTCTTGATACCAGAATCGGCTCATCATATTTTAAGAACTCTCCCAAAGGTATTTCATTTGTCAATTCTTTTAAGTCAAACTTATCTCGCACTCTCTAACTACTCCAAACTTTTTTCATCTGTTCTATAGCATACCACACTTCCACTCATGTGTTAACTTTTTTTCAATTTTCTTCTACAGATGCGGCGTATGACTTTGACAATCAATACGATTATGAAAATCAGAACAAGGAGTACCACAAGAACAACTCCCACAATCATTGCTGCATATTTATTCGGATTTTTCAGTCTTGCGCCAAGGCTCTTATCATCATCTACCACCTTGCGGTCATGAAGTCCGTTATAATATTCCGGCATCTCTGCAATACCATTTTCTCCTTCTTCAAAGGATTCCATATAGCGGGCAATGGATACCCATGCCTTTAATTCCTGGTCACCATCATAAATAATGCAGTCTTCAAAATCTTCTACTTTACTTCCATCTGCATTCTTTGGCACAATGGAAAGCAGTCCATATGACATATCCGTTACTGCACTAAGCATCTGGCCGCTGTAAAGGTCAGCTACGACGCAGTATAATTTGTCATCTTCAATTTCTTCTCTCTTATCATTCTTCGTCAGATATACATCTGTTACCCGGTTTAATATCAGACGGTTCGGATTATAGGTCATATTCAGTCCGGAGCAGTAAAGTCTTGCCGTTGTCATATAATCGGAAATGGAAGCATCAATCTCTGCTACCGTCTTTAATTCTTTTCCGGTCAGGTATACCTTAATCAGCGGGTAACCCGGCACACCATCTGACCCGATTCCAAGGGAGAAGGAGTTAAAGACATCTGTTACCGTAACATCCCCCGGCACATAGGTATCACGGACAGTTCCGCTTGGAACGACTGCCACATCAATTTCTTCTCCATCATAATCCTTCGTATGGGTTGCCCCGTAAATATAGGCATCCGCCATAATATCTCCCAGATTATGTTCCGTATGCTTCGTATATAAATCATCTACTGACGCAAATTCATAATCATTTTCACACAATACTTCAGAAGCAGTGTATCCAAACTGTTTCAGGTAAGTATCATCAATATTGGCTTCAAAAGCATCTATCTTCTCCTGGGTCGCCTCATCTGCCTCAATATCCGGGCGAATCGGAATCAGGTTATAATCCTCTACCTCCCAGCGTCCTTCGGCATTCTGGGAAAGGTGCATACTTCCTACATTAATGCCATATTCTCCGGCAGATACAATAGCTGTATTTCCTTCGATAATCGGCTCTTCCAATGTGGTATGGGTATGTCCGCTGATGATAACATCCAGCTCCGGCACTGCCTTTGCAAGAAGTTCATCCTCGGATTTCTTCGGGTCTTCACTGGTCCCACTGTGGGAGAGGCAGACAATCATATCCACATCTTCTTTTTCCTTTATGGCTGCCACAGTCTCCTTCACCGCCTCGATTGGATCTTTAAACTCAAGCGCGCAGGTTGGTGCACAGGAAAGGGAATCCTTGCCAAATACTCCAAGCAATGCGATTTTTACACCGCCCTTCTCGATGACTTCATAATCCTTTACACCATAATGATCAAAGGCATCTTTTAAAAGCTGTCTCTCATCATTCATCTCTGACCAGTCAACGTTACAGACCAGCAGGGACGGCACTACATCACCGCTGGCTGCCGCTGTATCAAGCATCTGCGCTAAACCTTTGCTTCGATAATCAAATTCATGGTTTCCAAAGGTCGTTGCATCATAGCCAAGATAGCCTAACATCCGAAGCTCAGATGCCTCTTCTTCATAAACTGTCTGGAACAGTGTTCCCATGGAAAAATCTCCACCGTCTACCACCAGCGTATCCGGATTTTCTTCCTTCTTCTCATCAATGACTGTTTTGATTCGTGCAAATCCGCCTGCTTCCACATTTTCTCCATCTACTACCGTACGGAAGCTGTTCAAATGGGAATGGGTATCATGGGTAAATACGATATCCACCGACTTCGGCTTTTCTTCTGCTGCGGATGCTGTTGTTACCTGCAGACTGCATACCCCCATACATGCTGCCAGTAATAGTGCTTGTAGCTTTGCTCTTATTTTTTGTCCCCTCATATTGTTCTCCTTTTTTTCTATTTTAGATGCGAAAAAAATTTTTAGGGTATTGTAATTTTGTTTTCTGGATTTATCCCTGTCTCTTATACACATCTGACGCTGCCGA
>ENA-OZZE01000296-OZZE01000296.1-human-gut-metagenome-genome-assembly--contig:-NODE-296-length-13393-cov-6.552107_pt1 | contig 13393 bp, 15 predicted proteins | sample MGYA00243643_ERZ654143 | MGnify/ENA primary metagenome ERZ654143 (study PRJEB26926, sample SAMN06165200) | human gut metagenome | biome: ENVO:00009003; feature: ENVO:2100002; material: ENVO:00002003...
TACAAAAGTAATATCACATTTTTAGAATGAAAGGGGGAGTTTATCGAATGCTTACATTCAACCCGCTCACATGGCGGCTCAATGTGCCTTTGGTCCGTATATGGATTTCAAAACCGTCCCGTCTGGCTATTTCAAGGAACACATTTGCCGAAATATATTCTCCAATCAGAAATCTCCGTTTCCCCTCGTCAAGTCCCTGCTGTCGTTTCGCTTCCTCCTGCCTGCGCTTCTCCTCTTCTTTCTTTTTTTGTTCCAGCCGCCTTTGTTCCTGCTTCTTCTGGTACGCTTCACGGGCTTGCAGCAAGGGGAGCGTGTCAAGCCCGAGTCCTTCAAAAACACGGATGGACAGAAGGGATACATGGTTCCCGTTTTCCGCGTCCCGGAGCGTGTTCACAACCCAGTTTTTGCAGTAACCGACAATTTTTTCCTTGTATTCCTCCTTCCCGAGCATTTCCCGGGAATACTGCCCGCAGGAGAAATAGACGTTTTCAACCTTGCAGACCACATGGAAATAGTCGTAGTTCTCATTCCCGTATTCGTTCTTGTCAGATAACGAGATATAGACATTTTCTGCATACGCTTCCAGCTCCATATAAGGGGCTATGACGGCATTCCCGTCGAACTTGTATTTCAATACTCTTGTTTTCATATTCTCATTCATTTTTTGACTGTCCGTACATATAGTCCGATATTTCCCTCTCGATATTGTCGTACACCCGGTTGAACTGCTCCTGGTATTCTTCCAGGAAAGCCCCGTCCGTATCGCACATCTCCTCAATGGCCTTTCCGTTCACGCGGCACAGCTCCGTGTCGGCCAGTTCGCAGACTATCTCGCTGAGCATTGTGCGCTCCTTGTCCCCGGGGAGCAGATTGTCCTTTTTCAGGCAACAATAGTTGCGGATACTGATTTTCAGGGAGAGGCCGGCCTCTTTCCACCGTTTGTCGGGAAAGAGCGCGAATGCCCGCTTCAATCCGTCGGGCTGTTTCTCCCACCATTCGTTCAGATTCTTCGGTTCCATATCTGTAATTTTAATTGGTTGTCATTTGTTTTGCCTGCCATGCCTGATACGCTACAACGGCATCCTTCCGTTCCTGCTCCAGCCGGGCTTCCGTCTCCGGGGTATAGCTGAGGAACCGGATGTAGCCGCCATTGTAGCCCGTGAGCTTGCACCGTACTCCGGCCTGTTCCAGCCTGTCGATGCGCTTTTGTGCCGTTTTCGCGCTCGAATACTCTTTTGGCCAGAAGTAATGCTCGCCTTTCGGGCCGTAGCAGTCCTCGCCCAGAATCATTTCCCCCGCGTATCGCAGGCTCTCGATGAAGCCGAAGCGGGCTTTGCCCAGCGCCTGCCTCACCGCCTTGTGCGCCGGCCCTTCGGGGTGCCTGAACGCTTCCGGCCTGTCTTTCCCTTTGCAGGCGAGTTTCGGCAGTTCCATTTTGTAGGGCTTCCGGTAACTGCCTATGCCCAGTGTCAGGTAGAAGTTGGTATGGAAATAATCCGTCATCGCGTCGCTGTCATCGAAGTTGTATGACATGACAAAGTCGCGGACATTCATCATCACCTCCTTTGCGCGGTCTGTAAGGTCGGGATCCCGCTCTATGCCGTAGTGGTTGACGGTGTCCTGCACTTTGCCGGATTCCCTGGTGAACGCTTCAAAATCCGCACTCATCAGCTTGATGCAAATGGAGTTGTAGTTCTCACGCCTGACGGAGAACCTGTATTTGGAATATGTTTCCTTGAGCCATGCCCGCACCAGTTCCACAATCTCGGGGGCGTGCTGCCCCTTGTAATTGCGGCCTTTCCAGCGGTATTCGTTATATACGTACTCGGTATATTCCTTGGCCGTGGCTCCGGAATAGTCGTATTCGTAGCCGGTGGAGTTGGCGGACACAACCGTAGAGTCCTTCCATATCTCGAAGAGTTTTTCAAACTCGACGTTCACCTGTTGCATGACGGCAATGTCACCACCCTTGTCCGGATGGTGCTGTAATGCCAGACGGCGGTACTCCTTCTTCAAGTCCGCCAATGAGTGTATGTTCTGAAAATAAGTCATAATTGTAGATATTAAATTCCCGCGAGGCGGTTAATGAAATATATCTGCCAGTCCTGGTCGAGTCCGAGGTTGCTGCACGCGATCTCGAAGTCTTCGCTTCTCAGGTCGTTGTCATCCTGAAGTTCTTGCAGGTTCTTTATTTCGTCGTCCAGGTATTCCTGGGCCTCTTCCTTGCCGCAACTGCATGAGTTGCAGATCAGGTCAATGATGTTCCGTGCCATATCCGTTGTCTTTAATTGTTTGCCAGGTATATATTCCGCTTCTCGTCATAGATCTTGCCGTTCCACCACTCATCAGCAATCCCGGCGAATGTCTGCCCGGAATTGGCCGGAGGGAAATCGGATGCCTTGAATCCGGTCAGGTATTCAAGGTCTTCGGTATTGTTGGACTTCCACCATTCCTGCATCTTTTCCAGAAAGGATTGCCTGGAGCAGGTCTCCACATAGTCCTCGCACCGGGAACACCAGATGTCATCGTCCACGTCACTGTGGTATTCGTTCGTGTTTACATCAACCCATGCCTGAATCTCAATCTCTGTTGAACCGCAGTCACTGCACACCTTGATTTTGGAATCGTCCGGCGTTTTGCGTCTGGCCTTGCCGTCATAAAGGCTGACAGCCCGTTCCACCAGTTTTTCCCTGTAGCGGTCTGTCAGTTCCGCATAGAACCGTTCGGCGGCCCCGAAAATACCTTTGTCCGTCATCAGACTCCATTTTTCCCAGAAGTGACGGTACATGCCCCCGTACACGACTTTACATTCTTCCTCGCACCAGGCGTTCCACATATAGTAGAAGAAGCTGGACACTGCATTTTCCGCTTGATATTTCATACTACGTTTCTATTTGAGGTTATACATTCTTGCAAAATGGCTGTTCACTTCGGGAATCCTTTTCTTGTAATAGGGCTGGTTGTCCCTGCACCAGTCCGCCAGGTCCTGTTTGTTTCTGAAAGGTTCCCTCCGGCTTTGTCCGCTCATGATCATTTCCACCTGTGGGGCCAGCTCCCTGATGAACGCTCCGACAGTCCATCCTTCCCGGACATGTCTGTCCATATTGACTTTTGTTGCCATATTGTCTTTTGTTTTAAGAGTTTCCGTCTGTATTTTCAAGTTGAAGCCTGACTGCTTCGTACATCTGATTGAGCCAATCTATGTTGCTGGCTCCAAGCTCGAAGGGACCCTGGCTGAAAACCTCTTCCATACTGTCCTTTATTGTTGCCATTACGGTAATATTTTTGTCAGTAACCTCAATTCCCGTAACATAACATTCGTATGGCTCTGCATTATCATCGAACCAGATAATCCATACGGGGTCTTCTCCGTTATCGGTAAATGTGATTTCTTTCAGACCGTGCGCATCAAGCAGTTGTCTGATGGCCTCAATTACGTCCTTTCGCAGTTCTTCAATCCTGTCGCTGAAACACATGGCCGTGTATCTTACCTTGCCTTTTTTGTTCCGTTCCCTGACAGACAGGATCTGCATGTCGGGGTGAGAGCCGAAATTCCAGTCTGTCACCTCGTCATCATCGCGGGTAGTGTGGATATTGCCTCCCAGTACCAGACCGCAGTCTTCCTCTACCATTCTTTCCGCCTCGTCGCGGTCTTCCGCCACGACCTTGTAGGTACCCTCGAAGGCGTACCTTACTCTTACATCGTACTTTGCCATAATTTTCATTATTTGATTGTTAGTATTTGCTCTGTCATTAGGTAATTACGCTTACCGGATTATTGAAAAACGAATCGTCCACGCCATATACATGCTGTATGGAACAGTCATACTTGGAGCGTTCGTCATCCAGACGGAACCGGAAGCCGTTGCAGCCTTTGACCTCCAGTTTGAGCCTTACATCCCGTTTCAGTTCCATGTCAAGAAGGCTTCCGCCGCCATACGTGGAACTGAACAGCCCGCAGCAGTTCCCCTTGGGGATGATGACCTCTTTCAGCGAGAAGTCGGCGTCGTACAGGTCTTTCAGGCTTACCCTGCCGATATAGGTCAGCAGGTTGGCGCCACAACAGGAGTTGATAAGCTCCTTGTAGAATTGTTCGTATGAGACCTGTTCTTTGCCGTTCCTGCTTTTCCGGTCCGGGAAACGCCCGTGAACCTTGTAGCCGTGCCTTGTCAGGAGCTTCTTCACTTCCGCCGGGTTGAGGTTCAGGCTGTCCACCATATCCCCGAAATAGGATTCCTCGTAGCTGTAGCCGTCCTGCGATTCGAACCAGTTGGAGTTGATGCAGTCGTAGTCGGAAAGCATCTCCACCCGGATGGGGATGTCATCCGTGTGCCTTATCAGGTCTTTCACCACGTCCGAGTCATTCCGGCTGTAAATTTCGTCCCGGATTTCATCCTCATATTCATCGAAAAAGGCATCGGCCTCCTCTTCCTCAAAGCCACCCGACACTGTACACTCCTCTTTCAGCTTTTCTACGATTCCACGGACAGCTTCCCATTCCGAGTCGCGGTACCATTCATCCGCCTTTTCCCACAGGCACTCGCTGCTGCGGGCATCCAGGCATTGCCGGATGATGTCAAGGTGGTTGTCGAGGTTGTCGTTATAATCCGTCCATACCAGCGTATAGGAGGGTTCCATAAGGGATTTCACGAAATCCAACGTAAGCGTTTTCTGTTCTTCCATTTGTCTTCACCTGTGTACGGCAGGGTTCTTTTTCCCGTACATACCGTTATAAATGACGGAAGCGACCTTACGGCCGCCTCCGTGTTGTTATTACCCATACAGTTCTTTCACTATCCCGTCATATCTTTCCTTGTCCATCTCCGTCTTCCGGTTGAAATGGAAATACGCGGTGTACCTGTAACCTGTCCCCGGCTCTCCGCCGCATTGTCGTATTGCCGTGTCGATATCCCAGTCAATATCACCTATGCCGAGTGATATGCTTGTATTTCGCAACAGACACCGGGCAAGCTTCAACGCGGAATCCTTCTTGTCCTCCCTGCGCAGCCTGTCGAAGGCCATCATCGCGATTTCCCTGTTTCCTATCGTTATTGTATCCATATCCTTTTTTCAGTTGAATGTCATACTGTCCCTTTGCCTGTCGCGGCTTGCCAGCGTGCCGAAATGGATGCTGAATATGCGCTGTCCGAAACAGACGGGCGAATTGTATTCCACACGCTGCCACAGCGTGAAATGGTTGTCGGCGTAGGACCAGCGGAAATGTCCCGACAGGGAACCGAAAGCGGGATTGACGTTTCTCCTGATAAGCATCCTGTTCACGTCAACGATGTTTCTGGAGGTCAGGATGATGTTCAGGATTTCCACGAAAGCCACCTGCGTGAGGCTGCCTGTCGGGAAGACCGGCCCGAGAAAATTGATGTTCATAAGCGTTTGTCTTTTAATCGTAATTGTCATCGAATACCTCGAAACGGGGAATGCCCGTGTCGGAACAGCCCGCTGATATGCCCGGATAATACGGCAGGCTGTCATCCCCGCTGTCCGGACAGGGAGCGTCGTCCGTATAGGGCACGTTCCCGAACAGTTCCAGGTAATGCGCCACCAGCAGGTGCGGGTCTTCCGTACCGGCATCGTGCCCGTAACGGTCGCACCACTCGAAGAAACACTCCTTGTCGGGCTGCTCCAGTTGTTCCATCGCCTCCCTTATTTCGAAGAAGTTGGGACACAGCCATTCCCTGCTGATGAGGGAGTCCGGGATTTCCTCCCAGCCCGTGTACCTGTATTCCGGCGCTTCCTCCTCGGGGAAGAGGTCGGAGCAGGTACACAGGAATTCCCCCATGTCACCGAAGTCGGACATCTGCAACCAGTTGTCCTTTTCCTGCCTCATGTCTATGAGACGCTGCGTGGTCACTGCCACTTCTGCCTGATTCAAGTCCATAATCGTTCATTTATTAGTTAATGATGCGGAACCGGGGATTTCATTCCACAGGCTCCCGAAGGTCCGTGCCCCGGCTGTGCAGGGTTTTCCGGGGAAATACCGGAGCCTCCGGCGAGGATGATTTCTCCGGAAACCGCTTGCGGCCCGACCTTGCGCGGCCGATGGGGCGCGGGCTACCTTTGCCTGTGGAATGGAATCTGCGGTTACCCATGCTTTTTCATTTTCAGCTTGTCATGCGCTGGCTTCCCCAGCTGATATGTATGTTGCCCTCCCTATCGCGCTCCCTGACCAGCAGGCTCTCGATGACGGACATGGTGATGTCGAACTCCTCGAAAATTTCCGACTGCTCCTTCACCTCCCCGCTTTTGATGAACTCGTTCAGCCGTTCTTTCGTGAGCACGAGTGCCATCAGGTTCTGCTCCACGGAATCCTTGTAGGTGACGTAATGCACGTCCTTCAGCTCCTTGGAGTCGAGGCGTATGAAGCGGAAATAGAACTGCTCCATCTTCGGGATGTTCCACTGGAGCGATTCCAGGATCACGTCGTTGCAGGTGGGGATGTTCACCGAACTGCTCAGGCTCTGCTGGGTGCAGACCAGGATGCCGTTGATGGTGGAGTCGAACTCCGTCACGATGCTTTGCCGTCTCTTGAAAGCCACGTCGCCCCTGACCATGAACAGCGGACGGTCAGGGAAACACTCGCGGAGATGGTTTTCGTAAAGGTTCAGTGCAGCCATGGAAGTGCAGCCGACAGCCACCTTGCCGGGAATTTTTCGTACCAGCCTCTCTATATACCTTGTCTTGTTCGGTATCCCTTCGCCAAAATAGCCCTCTATCAGGTGCGGGACGGAACAGGCCTTGATAAGCAGTTTGATCTGCCGTATGAGCCTGAGTCCGGCATCCTTCCTTGCGTCCCCCGTGCTGTTGTAATACAGTTCGCAGATACGGTAGAACTCCTCGATGATGACGCGGTAGACCTCGTGTTCGCCTTCGGACGGGCTGACCGTGTGGGTGCGTATCTTGTACTTCTCGCCCGCGAAGTCCCTGAACTTGCGGGTGATGACGGTCTTCCCGATAAGTTCCGCCAGCTCCTCCTTGTTATACACGTCCTGGTTCTGCTTCTCGATGCCGAATACGGTGGATTTTCCGGGACAATGACAGGAGCGGAAGAGTACATGCCCCCTGAAGGCGGGGAACGGTTCTCCGTAATACGGATTGCTCTTCTCCTCAATCTCTTTCTCCCTGTTCTCGCGGTATATCCGGTAGCACCGGCAGACCATATTGACGGAATTGTTGTACAGCAGTTCGAACTGGCTGTACAGTTCCACGATGTTGTTGCGCGTGGTCGTGCCCGTATCGAGCGTCTTGTACTTGAGACGGCGGAAGAGGCTGAGTATATGCCTTGTCCGCTGTGACGACGGGTTGGTTATCTCGTCTGACTCGTCAAAGACAAGGCACAGTTTTTTTGAGCTGTGTCTGACAAACCTTACCAGTCCCCGTTTCAGTCTGGAGAGCATGGAGGTGGAAAGGACGATGAACACGCCTTCCGGCACCGTTTCAAGGTCGGCACTGTTCCTTACCTCACGGAACTTTTCCCGGTTCATGGTCAGGAACGGTATCCATGTCATGTTGATGGCAATGGCCGGGGCCAGTATGACGGCATTGCGTACCTTATGGAATTTGAGCAGGTATCTGGCACGGTGGTACACGGCGGCCGTCTTGCCGGAGCCTTGCTGCCAGTTCAGCAGCGCGTAGCGTTTCTGCAAGACCAGGTTCAGGTCGTGCTTCTGGAGTCGGGTGAACTCACAAGTCTCGCCATCCTTGTTGATGAAGGTCATTCGGTCGAGGTATTCGGCCAGGTGCGGGTCGGGCTTCATGTCGGCAAACTGCCGGTTCTGGATTTCGTATTGCCGGCGTTTTCTGCGGATCAGCTTTTCCGCCGCACGGATCTGCCGCATGTTCTTCTCTGTCGGCTGTTCAGGTACGGGAAGTCCGGCACGCCCCAGCACGAGGTCGTTGATGCCTGCCGCCTTGTGCGAAACTTTGTCCAACAGTCGTGGTGCGTACTGTTTCAGCTTGAAACCGTAGGAGGTCTTTACCAGGGCGATCTCCTTGCGTGGTACTACATTCTGCGAGGTGATATACCTGCGGATGATGCCGAGCACCTTGCCTGTGGTCAGCTTGTTCTTCTCCCATTGCTTTATCTGTTCCCGGGTGGCATTTTCCGGCGGCTTCTGGTTGCGGAACCTCGTGACCAGCGCTTCCGCCTTGTCGATATGCCTGTTCAGCTTGGCATGGGCTTTCAGCTCGTACATGTACTTGGCGAGCCTGTATTCGAATACTTTCAGTTCCTCCTTGTCAATGCTGGCGGTCTCACGCATCAGTTCGAAGCGTATTTTGTATTTCATCCGCCTTGCCTCGCGGATGCGCTCTTTCAGTTCGGTCATGGAGATGAACTCATCCGCATTGTAGGCCTGCATCTCGATATGCTGCGACTTGCGCAGGAAGACCATCACCTTCGTGTTGAAATTGTGGACTCCGGTGGAGGCGAAGGCGTTGGGGTTCAGCTTCACCTGCCCGATGAATGAGAACTTGCTGTTGATGTCCTTTACACGTGTCTTCTCCCAGAACCCGCTCTGCATGAACGAGCAGGGCACGATGACCATCAGGATACCTGCCGGTTTAAGTACGTCGCAGGCCTTGTCCATATAATATTCCTGTGATAATTGGTCATCGAACTTCAGGTTGAAGGGGGGATTGCCGATGACGGTATCGAAACGGTGCTCCGGGCAGTATTGCCGGATGTCGCATTTCCCGATATGGGCGTCCGGGTAGAGATACCTGGCAACGGCCACCGCCTTGCCGTCGATGTCGAAGCCGTAGGCGTTGTGCGGGTTCGGCAGGTGGTTGAAGAAGTTGCCCATGCCGCAGCACATGTCGAGTATCATCTCTGACGAAACCGGGCTCAGTACATCCACCATGTCCCGGCATACCTCATGCGGGGTGAAGAACTGTCCCATCTCGAACTCCTTTTTCGCCTCTGCGTACTCATTGTAGCTGGCAAAGTCGGACTGTTTCAGGTTGTGCAGCCCGCCAATGCCGGTATAGCAGTTGTAGATGCTTTCCGCGGGGATAAGGTCCTTGCCGGAGTTTATGGCGAAAAGTATCTTCTCGTTGACCTCGGCACGCCTGTCTTGCGGTATCTGTTGGGGTATGATGGCGTACATATCTTGAATCGCTTATGGTTGAATATGAAAACACCCCGCAAGGGTTGCCTTACGGGGTGCAGTGGATTTTGTCTCATGCTCAGTTCTCAGGTAACGTGATTTCATCAAGTCGTAGGCGTCTGAAGCAGCTTTCGGCCGCCATGCTGTCCTTGAACCTGACGTCGATACGCCCGTTCTTGTAGAACTTGATCTGTTCTGCGCTGGTCAGTGTAAGGTTGTACCAGTCAGTGACGGACACATCGTTGTCATCGAAACGGATGATCATGTCTGAACTGCCGCACAATACGTCATCCGCACCGTAAGCGATACCCGCGCATAAGGTTTCCAGCTCTCCGCCATAGTTGTAGCTGATTTTGCACCGTTGGTGGTATTGCATGTAATAATCGTCGAAGCGGATGATTTCGGGAAAGACAATCCTGTCCTTCTTCAACTCCGTCTTGACCTTGCTCCAGCAGGAAGGCTTGACAACCTTGGCGACCCTGGCAAGCAGTTCCTCCACCGCCGTTTCCCGGAAGCTCTTGCCTCCCAGATGCTCGATGACCGCGTCCACGTATGTCCCATAGACCGGGCGGAAACCCATGCGGAGTGTCTTTTCATCTATCCTTTGCTCCGGCACCGACACGTTGTAGGTCCTGTTGAAGTAAGCGATGATGCGGTTGGCAAAATTCACGTTGGCGTTGTGGTTCTTGTCCACCAGGTCATTGAGGGCGTCGAACGGCTTGAACTCGTTGTGCGAGTAGTCGTCTTTCCCGTTTCCGAAAGAGTAGAAGTCGCGCATGGAGATTTTCCCGTTGTCTTCGTATGAGAAATTCCGTTCCGCCCGATATTGTTCCGCCTCTTCCTTGAAGATGGCATACCAGCGGTCTATCCGGTCAAGCGTCCTGTAGAGCAAGTCCTGCTGGTTCTGGCAAAACAGGCGGTCTTGTTCTGTAATCTTGTCCTCGTTCCTCACTTGCACGTTCAGGATTCCTGTGAGCAGGTCAGTGTGGCTGCCTGCTGTTCTTGTTGCTGTTGTCTGCATAACTGTATGTTTTAGAAATTGTCATTTTCGGGTTTGATTCGGTAGCAGTAGGTGATGTGGCTGTCCATGTCCTTGACCAGCTTGACCTGTTCGGGATAAAAGTTGAGACGCCGTTCCACGGCCGGGGCATCTATTTTATCCCACTCGTGCTGCGGCAGGAACCGGTTCTCATGACGGAAACACCAGAGAACGATATGGTTTTCCCGGTTGCCCTTGAACACGGTCCCTTCATAGTCCTTCAGGAACTGTAGGAAGTCCTCTTCGGTCCTGAAAGCCTTGTCGAAGCCCTGGTACAGGTTACGTGCGTCCGGACCCGTGTTTTTTGTCAGATAATACTGTCTCCATGTCTCAGTGGTGAAATCACCGTAGAGAGGGTCAGGTTCGGAATAGGACCATAACGGCACTTTTGCCGTGAATGCGACGGCACCGTTGGCGCACGCACCGCAGTTGCCCCAGTCTTGGAATATCCCTTCCGTCCATCTGACGAACTTCAACTGGAGGGGGTCAATATGGTGGAAGGATCCTCCGCTGACACTTAAACCGATACCGTCATACTCTTCCCATATGAAAGGGATATAGGGGATTTCACAGATGGAAATCAGTCCGTCCGTATTTTTGCGTTTCTCGATGAGGGCGTTGCCGTAATATTCCCCGTATCTGTCCACATAGATGAGTCTGTCACCGACCTGCGGAATTTTTTCAGAGCGTGTCCTTTCTATCAGTTCCACATAACCGTTGGCCATATCCACGTCCTGCTGTGTCAGCCGGTGCTTGTGGTCGTATAGAATGTTCAATGGTTTGAGTGTTTCCACCGTGTACTTGTTCTTTGTTGCCTGTAACATAACATTTTATTTTTTTGTTGGTCCGGCTTCCGGGGCCGGAGTTCCCATAACTACAGGCTTGAAAAGGTCGTGTTCCGTACATGCAAGGCTTCGGGAAAAAATACCGCAAGCCCTCCGGGCGAGGATGATTTTTTCCACGGACCCGAAGGGCTTGGCCTTGCTTGTACGGGAAGAACACGGATTACCTTTGCCTGTGGTTATGGGGACTCGGCTACGGTTATGCTCGTTTTTCCCGATATGTTTTTATTCCGTAAGATTGTGGCCGTTTATATGGCCTTTTCAGAAAGAAATGTTATCTTTGCAAGTGAGATAAAGAGTTATTTGAAAGCATGAGGAATATGGTGATTCTAAACAGTTTGCCTTTTTCTTATCCGTTGCCCATTCTCATGCGAGTTTCATATAATATACTGATAGCCAAATAAGATACTTCAGACTATCACAAATATAAGAAAAGTATTTTAACAGAGATGTTCTTTGTTTGCTTTAAATCCATTTTATTATTTCCTGTTCTGTGCTAAAGTTAAGAATGGATAACAGCAACTATTTTAAAAGGTTATTCAGGACTGATAATCAACTATATGTCTATTTTTGTTTATAAGGGAAAGAATTCTATTAAATTCATAAGTCAGATTTTTGTATGGATAACAATTTAGGTGATAGAATTGGCAATAAAGTACAAATCGCTATAAGGATAAAATAATGTTTTATTTAATCAAAAACAAAAGCAACAAATACCTTGTCGGACGAATTGTTGCTTCTGTTTACTCAGGAAGGTCACATAACAAAAGAGTCTTGTAATTGAGTTTGCTTTATTACATCAAATTTCTCTGATGGAATATCTAGAAAGGCTTTGCACAGTGTCACTAATGCCTTTTCTCTATCTTGTTCCCGTACCAGTACTGAAAGATTGTGAGTGCTGCTACCGTATGAAATCATGCATACCGGCATTTCTTTCAGTGTTTCTATAATTCTGGCTTCCAACCCTGTATGCTTTTCCCAATTTAGATCTCCAATAACGCTGACCACAGACATTTCTGTTTCCATTCCTATTTCCGCATACTTATGTAATTCACGATATATCAGGCGTAATGTGTCGTTGCTACATTTCACAGCCAATGAAACACTTACATTAGAGGAAGTCGCTAAATAGACAGGAACCTTATATTTCTCGAACACATCAAATACTTTTCCAATAAATAGATAAGAAGTAAGAATCCCCAACGAACGAAGTTTGACAAAGACCACACCTCTGCGTGAAACAGCAGCTTTTACTTTTGTTCCTGTTTTTTCTGATGATATTCGTAATGTATCTTTCGGTGTTTTTATCAATACAATAGCCATACCGGCGGTGCGCGCCAGCGGAATACATTCCGGATGAAGCAATGCAATGCCGCTATCAATAAAATTCTCGGCTTCACCGTATGTAAGAGTTCGAGTATGTTCCATACCTCGGAAACAAATTTCATCAGAATGTAAGGATGTTATAATTTCATCCGCATGGAATACAGCCCCGATAACAGTGGCATAATACTCATTTCCTATTTGTGGGAAGAAATCCACTTCATCATATACATTTTTACACAAACGGCTTTGGGTAATAAGAATGTGAACATCGGGACAGTCTTTCATCAGTTCTTCTACATTCTTTTTCACATACTTTATATCCGGTTTTCGATCAAGCCCTAGTCGCATGAAATGACATGAGTTCAAGATGAAGTTCTTTTTTGTACATTCTTCTAAATAATGTGACAGAATAAGAGAGGATATCATTGCTCCGTGAGCCATGATCTCATGATCGTCAATGATGTTCAGATTTTCATTACATAAACGGGAAATTTGATCGATGTGTACTTTTATTTCTTTGGCAGCTTCTGCTTTCTGTATTTCGGAGGAAAGAAGATTGTCCAGCCAATTTCTACAATCATTCTCAAAATCCTGCAATTGACTCATAACCTCTTCGATATCGACATGGAATAAAGAAATAGAAACAGCTTGCAGCTTTTGGGCAATGCTGGTAAAAGTGTCGAGCACTATAATAGAACGTTCGTTCATGTTAATTACTTCAGTCCAATGTTTCAGTTCGGTGGCAGATTTAATATTTTCTAAATTATATACTTTCATTTTTTTATTGCATTTTATTCTTTTGGAGTTTCTTTTTCATTTTAACAGGCAAATTTCCATATTGGAAAGCTATGTTTTTACTAGTTTCATCTTTATTAGTTTGTTAATCAGTTATTTCTTATTGTTTGCTCGCTACCTTTTCTATAAGTTGATAGCGTTATACTCCATATAAATCAAAATCGATGCCATTACAAAAATTGCACTTTTATCTTTCAGCTATTTCATTTCCCATTTTAGAAAAAAGGCTTTCATATTGAAAAAGTATAAACTAATCAATAAACATATAT